>OLQL01000474.1_pt1 | contig 42752 bp, 56 predicted proteins | sample 1672971 | NCBI WGS metagenome assembly OLQL01 (sample SAMEA3136742, study PRJEB25190) | human gut metagenome | biome: human gut; feature: human-associated habitat; material: faeces | place: Austria | collected 2013
ATGCGCCAGCAGACTTTTTTTTCTTATGACTCGAAAGGCAAAAGGATTGGTGCCACAGGATGACAGGGGCAACATCACGCTGTTTATGAACCGTGACGAATTGATGATCGCCATAAACGCAACGGCATTACGCTGCAAGAAATTTATTCGTCACGAAATACTCGCCAAACGGCAGGGGATACAGACAGATAACAAGTATACCCAGAAGATGGCGCAACACCATATGGACGGGAAAAACTTTTTCACTCCGCCTTTTGGTAATTCACGGGACCGCAACAACCTTTGCTCTGAACCTATGAAGGCATAAACAAACATGATCCATTAAAATGACATGGCAGATGTAGGCGATATAATAACTCGTAAAGTTTCCGAACTCCTATTGTTGCCCGGTAACCCTAGGCGCATATCAAAGACGGACATGGAACGCTTAATGGCTTCAATCCGTAAATACGGATTCTGGAGGCATCGACCTATTGCCATATCCACAAGAACAGGAGAAGAGATTGTCATATGCGGCAATCAACGACTTAAAGCTGCAAGAAAACTAGGGCTTAAATCGGTCCCAGCTATTATCTATAATAACCTTGACGAACAAGAGGAAAATGACATCGTTTTGCGAGATAATATTAACAACGGCGAATGGGACTTCGAGGCATTGCAAGACGATAAATGGGGAGATCTCGATTTCAAGGAGATAGGCATTGACATGCCTGCATTCGACGAAGAGATTAAGGGAGTGAAATCCGAGCATACACCGGATAATAGAGCAGACAATTTTCCCGAAAATAATGAAGATCGGAACGCTTTCTATCAATCAATGCTAACCGACTGCTTATACGAGAGCAACAACCTTTTTGAGATTCCTAATTTGCGCCTCGATATGCAAGCGGGAAAGTTGCAACTTCCGTTTGCCCCCTATGGAGCCGAGTCGCGGCAAAAAAAGGGGGTTTGCACCTACCATTTCTACGTAGACGATTATCGCTTCGAAGCTATATGGAAGGACCCGACAAAGGTATTAAATAGCGGATGCGTAGCGCTAGTCGAGCCGAATTTGTCGTTATTCGACACAACCCCCATAGCGTGGGGGCTACAACAGATCTATAAAAAACGGTGGATTTCCCGCTACTTTCAGGAATGCGGTATTTTCATATATGCTGACTTGAATGTTTCTCGGAAATTCTATGACTACAATCGCATGGGTATTCCCGATGGATATAATGCGTTTTTCACGCGAGGATATGCCGATCGCCTCGAATATCTGAAAGCAGAGCATCTGATAGCAAAAGATATTTCAGGCAAAGAAACACCGAACCTTATCATTTACGGAGGCGGAAAGGTCGTGCAAGAGTATTGTGCATCTAACAGCCTCGTGTATGTCGAACAATTAATGACAGCAAAAAGAAATGGCTAAAACAAGCGGTTCGATAAGAGGTAATAAATACCCCAAAGAAATATCCCTTGATGAGTATCTGGGGAAACGCGGGCTTCGGTCGCCAATCAGTGATTATATGGATGATAAATGGCGGAGCGTACGAATGACAGCCCGTGGCCGTAAAAAATTTGAACGAGAGGCCGAGGCTGCTCGTAATGAATATAGCAAAAGACGTGCTTCTGCCATAGCCGAATATGAAAATCTGGTGAAAGCTGGCAAAATAAAGAGTCCTCGCGAAACCAAACTGGAAGCCTTATTGAGTGTAGCAAGAGGCCATCCGGATAATGAAGGGACCCAAGCAGCGCGTAGATTACTAAAGAAAAGATATAATATAACCATAAGTTGACATGGCGAAAACAAGTGGAGGAATTAGGGGTACAGCTCGTAGAGCAAATGAAACGCCATTGCAATTCTACAAGAGGAGACAATCCGACCTAAACCATATATTACGAAAGGCAGAGTCTAAAGGGCAAGATGTGGTTAAATTTAACTGGGGCGATGGCACAACTCATACATTTTATAGAGGCTATGCTGGACGTTGGACAACAGATCGCCGTGAATATGAATATTTGCAGAAACACAGATACAGGAAACAGATATAGACAGTTAAAGTGATAAAAACAAGCGTTAAACAAGCGTTGTGGCAGGAGAGTACGAACATATAAAAGGCAAAGGCAATCGCTTTTCAACCACCAACCAGCCTAAAAATCCCGGCCGGAAGTCTTCATTATATAACCATATCAAAAAACTGCTCGGCACAGAAGCCAAGGCAGAATTGAGTAAAGAGGATTATTTCAAACTAATCCAATTCCTTCTGGAACAACCCCTTGACAACCTCAAAAAACTCGCCGACAGTAAGAATACACCGATTTGGATTGTCGGAGTAGTTCGAGCAGTCGTTAAGGATGCCAATATAGGACGCACCAACACCCTTGATTCACTTTTCGACCGTCTTTTCGGCAAAGCGTCGCAACCGCTTACCGGGAAGAATGAGGGTCCGATTGAATTTAAAGGTTCTATCCCTGTAAGAGAATGGATAAAAGATCGGATACGTAAAAGATGATTGAGCCGCAAGACATATATCTTCCTCTTTATGACGATACCGAGCATTTTATCATTCTGATAACCGGCGGCCGAGGCAGCGGGAAATCGTTTAATGCCGGCGCCTTTGTTGAACGCCTAACATTCGAGGAGGGGCATATTATTCTGTATTGCCGCTATACAATGACATCTGCCGCCATATCTGTCATCCCGGAATTTACAGAGAAGATAGAAGCTGACGGCACCAGCGATTTTTTCCATACTACCAAGACTGATATAGAAAATACAGTATCAGGAAGCAAGGTGCTGTTCCGGGGTATCAAGACATCATCCGGCAACCAAACGGCCAAACTCAAATCCATACAAGGAATCACAACTTTCGTGTGTGATGAGGCCGAAGAATGGACGAGCGAAACAGACTTTGACAAACTCGTGCTTTCGATTCGTCAGAAGGGAATCCAAAATAGGGTTATCATTATTATGAACCCTACTGATTCCAACCACTTCATTTATCGCAAGTATATTGAGAAGACACATAAGATCGTCCAATATGATGGCGTAGATGTACAAATAAGCACACATCCAAATGTATTGCATATACACACTACATATTTGGACAACATAGAGAATCTGAGCGAAGAATTTATCCGGGAAGTAGAACGGATGAAAGTCGAAAATCCCGATAAATATGCTCACATTGTCATGGGACGATGGGAAGACGTCGCCGAAGGAGCGATATTTAAGAATATACATATCATCAAGGATTTCCCTGCTTGGTGCGAGAATGTAGCTATCGGGCAGGACTTCGGATACACCAATGATCCGACGGCCATAGCAAAATGTGGAATGATTGGCAATAACTGTCTGTATATTGACGAGTTGTGTTACCGTACCCATATGCTTACAAAAGACATCATTGTCGAGTTAAAAAAGGTCCCTGATCTACAAGTCATGTCTGAATCCGCGGATCCGCGTCTAATTGACGAAATCGCCAATGCTGGAATCATGATATATCCAGTAGACAAAAGCGGGAGGTCGATTATAGCTGGCATTGATAAAATGCTTGAGATGGAAATATACGTAACTGAACGATCATACAATATGCTCATGGAGTTCCGAAATTACGTATGGGGGAAGGATAAAGACGGCAGGCCCATAAACACCCCTGCCGATGGACAGGCCGACCACTTAATCGATGCGGTACGATATTATGTACTCGGCAAGATACTCGGTAAAATTCAACATGTGAAAAATTACGAAGGATATTTTTAATAAAACTGTATGAAGACCTTACAGGAAATATTTGCATTGCCCACGGAAGCGGAAAAGATTGATTATCTCAAGCACCGTCGCACTCCTCTGCCCGATGCAGAAACATTGTATAAAGATTGGGACCCTGACAAACACGATGTAATGGATCCTGAAATTCGCCCTGACGGAAAAGTTATCGTTGAAGAGGCCAAGCAGGACCCGAAGACAGGCAAAGTCATCCCAGCTCAATATAAAAAAGACGATGTAAATCCGACAAACCGCATCCCGTTGCCTTTAGAGCAAGACATTACGAACATTCATACTGCATGGACCGTCGGGAAGGATCCCAAGGTAAATTGCAGCCCGAATAATGAGGAAGAAAAAGAGCTGCTCAACATCATAGACAGCATCTGCCGAAAAAACAAGATGCGCTACAACAACAAACGTCTCGTCCGCTCTTGGCTCTCTGAGACCGAAGTTGCTGAATATTGGTACGCCGTTAAGGACGAAGGTTTTTGGCGTAAGATGCTGGCTCAGGTGAAAAAAGCATTCGGGGGTAGTGTATCACCCAAATACAAGTTGCGTTGTGCAATATGGTCGCCGTTTAGGGGAGACAAACTATACCCCCTTTTTGACGATTCTGGCGACTATCTGGCTTTAAGTCGCCAATACTCCGTAAAAGAAGTTGATGGAACCGAAGTAGAATACTTCATGACTGTCACAGATGAAAAGGTGTATAAGTGGCGACTTGATTCCGATTGGATCAAAGTCGGCGAATTCAAGCACGGATTCGCAAAGAACCCTACCATATATTCGTACAGATGCAAAACTCTATGCCATAACATCAAACCTATCCGCGAACGCTTGGAGCGCCTTTTGTCTAACTTCGCAGATTGTATTGACCGATGCTTCTTCCCATATCTTATTCTTGAAGGTGAAATACACGGCACTCCCCAGCAATCAGGGAAAAACAGGATGATAAAGATCACCAACGGCGGGAAAGTGTATTATCTGAATTGGGATCAGGCAAGTGATTCAGTGCGGTTGGAACTTGATGGCCTTTGGAGTAAAGCCTATCAACTGACCAACACTCCACAGCTTTCGCTGGAAGCATTGAAAGGGCTTGGAGACGTTCCATCAGGCAGAGCGTTTCAGTTCCTATTTATGGGAACTAATCTTGCTGTAGATAATCATGCAGAAGTAATCGGCGAGCACATACAGCGCAGATACAACTTTCTTGTCTCTGCCGTAGGATCTTTAAATGCGGAGTACATGCGTGCTGCAGAGACTATTGATATTGAAACCGAGATACAGCCTTTCAGTATCGACGATATAGCCGAGAAGATCAAAAATGCTACAGACGCATGTGGAAAACCCATTGCTTCGCTCAAAACCGGTGTAATGCTGGCTGGTCTTGTAGATGATGTGGATGATGAAATAAAACTTATCGAAAGTAACGACACAAAAGAGGGAGGTGTCATGAAAGCATTGGAAGAATAAAAATAATTTCCAATATTAAAAAATTACATAAGTATTTGGTAATTCACGTGACCGTCGAAATCTTTGCCTTGAGCTTGTGGAGGATCAAGCAACAGACATCGACGAAATAACAACTAATAACTAAAATCAGTCTGTTGGCCTTCTAAGCCGACAGACTTTTTTATGCTTTGACCACAATGACATATCCAATACAATAGACCTGAAATGAAAGCAAAAATTATTGAAGCGCTGAAAACCAAGTATAGCAGCTTGGGGTTCAGTTCCAAAGCAATCGACGGGGTAGCCGAGTCGCTGGCCGCAACGGGGTTGATTACTGACGAGAACCTTGACGCAGTAGTCGAGGGGCAAAAGTCAGCACTTTCGGCAATGCAGGCCGAAATTGATAGCCGAGTAACATCGGCAGTCGAGAAAGCCAAAGCCAACAAGACAAACGCGACACCTGCTAACGGGGGCGAGCAGCAAAAAAACGAACCCGGAAATCCCTTTGACCCCGAAGCTATGAAGGCTGAATTGCTGAAAACACTCCGTGAGGAGCAGGCAGCGGCAATGTTGCAAACCCAGCAGGCCGCGCAGCGAGCTGCCACCATCGCATCAAAAGCCAAAGAGTACGGAATCCCTGAAAAATTCGCAACCAAACTAAACATCGCGCAAGACGCCGATCTCGACGAGTATTTCAAAAGCGCAAGACAGGAACTGGCTGACGCAGGTTTCGAGTTATCCGAAGCGCCCGCTCAGGGTGGCGGCATCCCCAATAGCGGAGATGACATCGCCAAACTGATTAACAAGGGTACAGAAGACATTGTTAAACACCAAAACAAGTAAAAAAAATGCCCGCAGGACTTCATTATGACCTGAATCCGATGGACGTACTGAAAGAATTGTGCCGATTTGACACAGTCTACAGGCTTTCCGGAGGTTTCAATTTCGAGGACACAAATGTCCCGAATGGAACGATGCTTATGCCGCTTACGCCTCTGCACGTCGATCTGAAGACGCGCAAAGCATCCGCGGTTAAGAACGTCAAGGTAGTTGAAAAAGTGACTACCGGTACAAAGATCAAGATTGCCAAAGGATCACTTGCCTACAAAGGCATGCACTTAGGTGATGGTACTAGTGGTGCAACTGTTTCAAGCATCAACACGAACAACGAGAAATACGACGAACTTACGATGAGTGAGGCACTCGCCGCAGAAGCCGACGCCGTGCTATTCGAGGCCGTTGCCGCAGATGGGACTACGCCGAAGGCAACTGCCAACTTCCTCAATTATGCAGTAACAAAAGTCGAACCCGGTGCGACAGTTACGGCCATCGGCAGAGCCTACGAGGTTAGGGAGTCGAAACTATACGTTCCGATTTCTGAGAAAGACAAAGAGTCCCTCACTTCACGCTTCCTGTTCACCATCTAAACTACGACAACGATGAAATTAACACTCGAAATTCTTTTCAACGACCCCAATGTCGTCAAGGCGGTCATCGACCGCACTACAGCATTGCAAGAAGATGAAATATTCTGGAAGCGATATCTTGACTTCGAGGAAACCAAATCCAGAATCTTCAAAGCATATCTCGGAACCGTAACAGGCGTGACGGCAGGTTCAATCATCGACCGCAACTCCAACAAACCTCTCCGGGAGCGCAAGTCATTGGGGAGTGGATACGGTGAAGTCGCCTACTTAGGGGACCGCTATCAGATGGATAACGACCGTCTGGATATGATCAAGTCGCTCATCGACAAATTCAACTCCGCACGCACATCAGAACAGGCGGCCGCGATGAATGCCATCATCAACTACATCTACGACGACATCCGTCAGCTTCGCCTTGCGCCCCACAAGCGCATGGATCTCGTAGTCGGTGATCTTCGTTCCGACGGCAGAGCGTCGGTCACTCTTGCGGATAACCCGCAAGGTGTCACGTTGCTCGACATGGAGTTGCCTGTCAAGCGCATTACCCCGGCTACATCAGACAAGGACAGCTTTATCACCTACCTGAAAAGTCAGATCGAGGCTTTGCGGCCGACAATGGGCCGGTTCTCCGTAATGGAGATGTCGCGTTCTACCTTCAACAAGAACATTGTCGGCGCCAAGGAATTCGCCAACACCTACAAGATGATTCTCGGTGGCGCACAGATGGCTCTTTCGGGCGGTCTCATCACTGACGCTATGACTAATCAGGTGTTTGCGGGTATCGGCCTGCCTCCGGTCCGAATCATCGACGACATGGTGGCGATGCCTGATGGTACGAGCAAGCAGGTATTCAAGGACAATCGCATTACGCTGCTCCCGCAGGACAAGATCGGCAAGATGATGTGGCACGAGCCGTACGAGATTTCCGATCCCGTTCCGAACAAGACGTATACGCGGCTTGAAGGTGGTATGTGGATCTCGAACTGGCGAACCGAAGAGGGCCGCTTTAACGAATACGGAGCCGAGTGGATCCCGAACTTCACGGCACCCAACAAAATCGCTATTCTCGATCTGTCCACTATGAACGCTTAACAAATACGGACATGACGGTTTTCGACGCAATATCGGCACGGCTATATCCTTACAACGTAGACGATAATCTGATTACGATAGCCTGCACGGACGCAGAGATGTCTGTAAAAGACGAATATACACCTTGCTATAAGATTTCTGTTGCAAAGGCAGCAATCGACGTTTTAAAACAGCTCATCGTTCTTTCGTCCGAAGGCAACGGAGGATACTCCCTCGGATATGATACGGATATGTTGCGCAAGCGCATCTGTGCTCTTGCAAAGGATAATGGCCTAACCGATATTGCCGCCGAATTTGACCCGGAACCACAAATCTTCTTTATGGACCTATGATTCGATTTCCATATACATTGGAGATATGGGATGCAGCCGTCAACAAATGGCGGGTGGTCGGTAGATGCAATGTCCATTACAACGGAAGAGCGCAATTCATCAAATCACAAAATGGGGAAGTTATTCAATACACTTATGAAGTGATTATGCCGCCCAACATAGAACCAATTGAAGAAAAAGAAGAGGTTCGTATCATTGACAATCGAGGCAGGAACATATTCGATCACCGGCATGGCAGTCAAATAGGATCCACTTTAGAAGATTCGGTATCATACCCCGTATTGGGGTTCTACAAAAGCGGACAAAGATATGAAAGCACCAAGATATGGCTTTAAAAGGATTATGCAATGATAACCACCGCAGATGCACAAAACATCCTTATTCAAAGTTGTTCTCTCTTCGGCATTAAGGCATTTCCTTCATGGGCGACGCCCGAAGGTAGGATAAAGACGGAACGCATTGTAGTAGTGCCTACTTCGCCGCAAACCCCCGCCACGTATTGGGAAGATTGCTTCATCGCTGTCAACTTATGTGTCCCCGATATTAAAGGAAAAGCAAATCTCCAGCGTCTGGACGAGCTTGAACGAGCGGCGAAAGCCAGATTCAAGGAATGGACCTACGGCACTTACGACGAATCCGCATATAGGTACAGATATGAAAATATCGGCCGCGAGGAAGATCCGAACTCAGGATGCCACTATGTCTATATCCGGGTATTATTCAGAGTATTGAACATTAAAAACAACTAAAACAATGGCAAAAGTAACAGCAGTAGGAATCAAAAAGCTGTATTACGGAGACCCTGCAAAGGTCACGGCGGATGTCACCCTTGCTTCACTCAAAACGCTCTTGAGCGACGAGAGTACCAAGCAGGTCGAGAACATTCATCAAGATACGTGGAGTATCGAGGAGGAGGAGCCGTCGACCACCGAATACCGGAATCAGCTCACAAACGGCGTATATCGCCAATCGACCGAGATGGGAAATATCCAGATGAGTTTCACCATCGGTCAATACGACTATTCGACGAAGGCCGACCTCATGGGCGGCACCGCAACCGCAACGTCGTGGAAGCGCAACCGGGGCGTGGTAATAATCGAGAAGTTCATGGTTGCCCTTACCGAAGACAATCAGTACTGCGTATTCCCGAAGGCGTCGGTTATCGCACGCGACGCCCAGACCGACGGCGCAAGTGCTATTGGCGTTGTGGCCACGGCACTCGAACCCGACAACGCAGCGGTTTCTTCGGAATACTGGTTCGATGCTTCCGAAGAGGAGGGCATTTAGCAACCTGTCAACATTCAAGTACGGGGGTGGGAGGCATAAGCCCCTCACCCCTATTCCATTATAACAATTACCATGAAATTAGACTTTATCAGCATACGTATCGCTTCAAAAGGATACACGATATACAAAATGTCGCCGATGACCGCCACCCGCATTATGACGGCAATCGACGTAAAAAAAGAGCCGGATGAAAGCAAGGCGTGCATAGCCGCAATGGCCTACAGCGTTGCGCTGGCAATCGTGGGCAGCCGGAGCATATTCCACCGCCTCAGGGCATGGCTCCTGTGCCGTCGCTTTATGAAGCGAAGCACCTTCGCCGAGCTGTTCGACTGCTATCAGAAAACCTTGCTGATGATTCCGCTGGAGGACATTGCATCGGTGGCCGCCGTGATGGAAGGATTAGCGACAACCATATCCAAAGATCATGATTAAATCGGCGGACATTGTCGCCCGGTCTCTGCTGAACAAGCATCATGTCGCGGTAAAGCTCGGAATGTTCACATTCCGGATGTACCAGCCTTTTGTCAAAGACTTGGCAAGGGCCTTTGCTGCCGGGCGGATAGATGTATCGATACAAGGCCGGCAAAGATTCTCTCTGGGCACAATATCGCGACTTATGTTCCGGCGCAAGTGGGCGCAGAAGGTATTTCTATGGTACGCCAAGAGATATGCCTCCTATGAGGAAATATCCCACGCCACCTGCGCTATAGCAGAAATAGTGTCGGGGAAAGACTTGTTCGATTCAGTCAAGATTGACAAGACGCGGCGCAATACCATTGCGGAGACCGTCGGCAACAACACTATAACCGGGATCATGGCGACGATGATGGACCAGCTGAACATATCCTACAAAGAGGCGTTTCAGGACATAAACTACCCTACCATGCTTCTGATGATGACGGACAAGGTCCGCGCGCTCGTCGGCGACGAGAAAAAGATAGTCAAAGGATCGGGGGCCGAAATGGCCAAAAGAAGAGGTAATAAAAGACGAGGTAATAAAATACATCAATGAGTGCTTTATCATTCAAAATAAATGCGGAAACCTACAAACTCAAGAGCTTCATCAGCATGCTTGAGCATTTGCGGCGCGTGCTGGCGGACATCCCTGACAGCACCAAGGATTTCGACGTCATAAACCGCAAGATCGGAGAAATGGAGGCCCGTGTGGAGCAATCCATGCGCAAGATCGCCCAAATGGAGCGTCAGGCGATGGATGCGGCGGCCAAAACAGCAGCTTCGGCCACTATAGGGAACACGGGTGGCGACTCTACAGCCGGAGCACAAGCGGCCAAGGCCGAAACGGCGGCGTATCATGAGCTAATCGAAGAATTAAAAGCCGTCAATGCTTCAAAAAAGGAGAATGTCATCCTTATATCTCAATACGAAGCTCAAATAAAGCGTCTTAAATCGGAGATAGATAGCCTGAATAAAGCGGAGAGTCAAGGCATGAAATTGACGCAGAATCAGAAGTCAAGCCGCCTTGAAGCTACGCTATCCATCGAGGAATACAAACAGGCCATATCTCGCGCCAGAAAAGAGTTAGTCAATCAAATCAAGTTCGAACAAGTCGCACGTGGATCCATTGACGAAATGTCGCAAGCATTATCACGAATGCGCACCGTATATCGCTCGTTGAATGAAAGCGAACGAACAAGCGGCTGGGGGCAAAACCTGCTCAAAAACATCGAATCCATTGATACGAAAGTTAAAGAACTAGATGCTACAATGGGGGTACACACCCGCAATGTCGGTAATTATGCTTCCGGATTCAATATGCTTGGATTCCAGATTCAGCAGGTTGCCCGCGAATTGCCGTCGTTGGCGTATGGTCCTCAAATATTCTTTTCGGCCATATCCAACAACCTGCCGATGCTGGCAGATGAAATAGCCCGTGCGAAGAAATCTGTTGATGAATTGAAGAAAGCCGGGCAAACATTCACGCCCGTATGGAAGCAGATCGCATCGTCCATCTTCTCGTGGCAGACCCTGCTTGTCGCCGGAGTTACCGTACTTACCCTTTACGGAAAGGAAATAACAAGCTGGGTGGCATCGCTGTTTAAAGGCAAGACAGCAATAGATACCGCCGCTGCCGCTCTTGAGCAATTCAATTCCGCGATGGCTCAAGGCTCTGTGTCGGCGCAATCCGAATTAACCAAGCTGAACCTGCTGTATAATGCCGCGACTGACCTGTCCAAGCCCTATGAAGAACGGGCCGAGGCCGTCAAGAAGCTGCAAGACATCTACCCTGCCTATTTCGGCAATATGGCCGCAGAACAGGTTATGGTAGGAAATGCCGTCGGCGCCTATGAAGACCTGCGGGATGCAATTATCGAGGTCGCACAGGCCAAGGCCGCCCAAGAGCTTATTACAGAGAGTTCGAAGAGTTTACAACTTATTGAAGCAACAGGCGATGCCTACACAAACTATTCTCTTGCTCTAAAAGAATATAGAATAGCATATGCAGCAGCGAAAGAAGCCAGCAAAGGGAAAGGGCCAATAACATTTTCTCTCACCTCTGAATCTGCAAGTTTTGAAAGAGCGAAAGCAAACTTAACGAAGTTTAGGAGTGATTTTATTAACGAACTATCAAATCTTAGTAAAGATGGTGATGACCTTTGGAAGCGCATAAACGAGGGCTATGAAGGAGATGTAGATGCCTTCATTGCGGCGATAAATGCCGGCATCGAAAAATTAACTCCGGCGGCAGAAAAGCTGTACACTACCCTAACCCCGGAAGAACTCAACGCAGAGGCCAAAAAAGCCCGTGATGAAGCCATAAACGCGGCAAAGAAGGCCGCATCCGACCAAGAGCGCAACCTAAAGGAACTCAATCAAAAACTGCAAAAGCTCCGGGATGATGCGTTACAGGCCGAGGTTGATTCCATGAAAGACGGCACGGCCAAGAAACTTGCGCAAATAGACCGCGACTACCAAAGGCGCGCGCGAGCCATAGAGACGGCGGAAGCCGAAATCCGCCGACTTCAAGACGGAGAGCTGACTAAAAACCAGCAAGCGCAAATCGAAGCTCTGAACAAAGCGAACGAGACTCAACACGGCAAAGAACGAGGTAGAGTACTACTTTCTGGACAAACATCTCCAGAAGACATTTCTTCGCAATTTGACGAAGAAATAAAGTCTTGGGATGGATACTTGCAAAAATACGGCACCTTCCGCGAAAAGCTACAAGCCACAAAAGACATTTACGACCGAAGGATTGAAGAGGCAGGGACCGTCGGGGAAAGAAAGAGTCTCGAAGCCGAACGAGATGCTGCGATAGCGGAAATCGAAGTGCAAGCCGGGGAATGGATACGAGAACTTACAGATAAAACTAAAGACAAATTAGCCGAACTGAAAACCGAACTCGAAGCATCGTTACAATCTCTTGAGTCGGAATACAATGCCTTGGATTCATCCGATACAGAGCAGGCCCAGAAACTACGCGCTGAAATAAACAAAACCAAGGCACAAATTAATGCGGTAAATAAAGCAGCATCAAATACGCAAACATCTCCCAAAGAAAATGCAATCGAGAAATGGCAACGGCTGGAAAAGACTCTCGGAGACATTGCAGATGGGTTTAAAGATATTGGCGACGCCGTAGGAGGCACTACGGGCGAAATAATCAGTGCTGCAGGTGAGATCGCGGCAACAGCCACGAGCATGATAAGCAGTATAGTAACCCTTACTGAATCATCGGCCAGTGCCATAACCACAACCTCTACAACGGCTGCAAACGCAATAAAGGCAGTAGAGAGGGCTTCCGTTATTCTCGCCATCATTCAGGCTGTACTGAGTGTCGCTACTAAAATTGCAAGTCTATTCAACAATGACGAAGAGAAGCAGGCTGAAATAGACAGGCTACAAGGGCGTATTGAGCAGTTGCAATGGGAATTGGATAATGCCAACGCCATTCGATTGCAACGAAATTCTTTCGATGCAGTTAAAAATGTAAAGGACGCCTACAATAACGCGGCGAAATCAATAATGAGCGCGTACAAAGACGTAGGCAACTTTGTAGAGAGATCCTTTATCAGGCGTTCCAAAGAGGCTGAAATAGAAAAAAAGGCGATCCAAAGTATAGCCGATGCTTATTCGAACCTCAAATATACAGATAGCAATCTTCTGGGTGAAAATAAATTTGGCGACACCCGCGAGCGACTTAACAATCTTGCAGAACAACAATTGTTGCTCCAAAAGCAGATTAATGCGGAGAACGACAAGAAGAAAACGGACAAATCAAAAATTAGAGAATGGGAGCGCCAGATTCAAGAACTTGGAGCCGAAGCCGCTGAAGTGATTAACGAGGTCGTCGAAACCATTATTGGCGGCACGGCGGAAGAAATCGCAAAGGAACTTGGAGATGCGTTTATAGACGCATTTATGGAAGGCGAGAATGCGGCCGAAGCGTGGGGCGAAAAGGTGGACGAGATTGTCGCGGATATTATGCGGCAAATGATTATTTCCAAATTCCTTGAAGAGCGCATTGGCGAGGTATTTAACCGCTATAAATCTAAATGGTTTAAGGATGGCGTCTTCATCGGTATTGACAATGTGATAGACTCCATGAGTGGATTTGCGGACGATCTCAACAAGGTTGGAGATGAATTTCAAGCCATTTGGGATAGTCTTCCTGCCGAGACAAAAGAGTTGCTTGGAAATGCCGGAGCTGCTCAGCAGGAAGCCACGGAGAGAGGCTTTAAAGCCATGTCTCAAGATACCGGCGACGAGTTAAACGGCCGATTCACGGACATTCAAGGCAAGGTTACCGACATCCGAGGATATGTGATGATGCAAACTCAATCTATTATCGGGCTGCTGAACTCCATCGGAAATATCGAAACGGCCATATACACAAGCGTGCAAGTGGATAATGAGCTGCTCCGGTACGCTGTTATGACCTACATGGAGATCGTCGAAATAAACGGGAATACAGCTGTTATGAAGGCTGCTCTGACGGAAATTCGGGAAGACATAGCGGCGATCAAGCGCAATACAAGTGAACTGTAATGAAAATTGAAAAGGACATATCGGACCTGACCAAATTTATCGACGGCATCGAAGACGAGGTAGTAGATTTCATGGATGAGAAGGCTCGTGAAGCGGTTAAACTCCAGCAGATCGAAGCCGATTACCGAAATCACACATGGAATCTTCGCAGTTCGCTCGGATATGTTGTGACGTATGATGGCAAGGAAAAGCGACGCTATATAAGCGGAATGAACTACGGAGACGAGGCCGCCGCCGCGATAACGAAATGGCTTAATGAAGTTAACAAAGCAGGCACCAGCATTGTATTTGCCGACGGTATGTTCTACGCTTCTTTCGTCAGCTCAAAAGGCTATGATGTCATTGATACAGCAGAATCTTATCTAACGAAAGAATTAAACAAATAAGTAATGATCGGAGATTTATTCATCAACAGGACAGACGCCTACACAATGGGCGTTGCAATGGGTTCCGGGTTTATTGCCGGGTTAAAATCCCCTGCCGGCCTGAAAGACTTCGTAGAAAACGAAGACCCCAAGAAAGACGGCAAGGAGGTCATATATCCCGACAAACCCAAATTGGCGGCACGGGATTTAACATTGACTTTTATAATTACGGGAGAAACCCCGGAGGAGCACCTTTTAAACTACGATACTTTTATCCGGATGCTACACTTAGGTAAGGTAGATATATCGGTACCGGGAATAAGTGATGAAATATACCACCTGACATACGCAGGTAATTCAGGCAGCTACAACATATCCGGCGACCGCCTGACATCGCAATTAACAGTAAAGTTCAACGAGCCAAACCCCGCAGACAGGGGCGAGGATAAAGAAGAAGCATAATGACACACTCGAATAAAAATCTGGAAGAGATCAGGATTTCCGCTCTCCGTGGCGGAGCATGCAGGAAGGTAATGCGCATTCACGACTTCCCCGAACTCATAAAACTCATGTTCACGCCGCAGGGAATCGAATTCTGCCAAGACCACAACTTTCCCTCGGTCGAAGTGTTCAGAAAGAATCGAGACAGTTTAGAAGGGCTGGAAGTATATGTAGATGCGGGAAATATCACGCTCAAAAGTAAAGAGTGCGTATGTATCGTCGGAGATACAGATGCTACTATAGAAGCGGCAGGGACTAAATTCATCCATACGATAATCCTGATGCACGGCGCACGGGTCAAGATCAACGCCAAAGACTACGCCGTGCTCAATATCGTAAGAATCGGCGGCGAGTATTCAATAAAGAAAGACGAAACTGTGATTGTAGTGTAAAACAAAGCCGGGAAATAGTCCCGGCTTGTCAATTATTTCGTGCCCCTATTTTTACTGCTGCTGATAACTGGTATGATATCCGGCAGGTCGTCTTGGCCCGGTGGCTTTATTCCCCACTTGAAGTTCCGCCAAAGTTTCACTAACCAATTCAAGTTGCCTGTTTATTTAATATCCTCGGAATCATTGCAAATAATGGGCCTTGTTATCTTTTCTGTTGAAGTAAGATAGGCAGTTTCGGATACAGGATTGTCTGGGACATTCCCAAGGACTTGTTTTGCATTGATGGGAGATATTACCGAGTGCCCCAGTTGGTTTTCGAGTTGTTTTCGGGCTGCCTTTGCAACGCTGCCGCCACTTTTGGCTACCCGGACATTATGCTGAAATCCTTTTGGCTGTTGTTGTTTAGATATTTCCGTTACGGCGGCTTCTGCCAGCGTATTGAGGGCCAATTCGATGTTGGTCATATTGTCCCGCAAATTTTCTTTTTTTATGCCTTTAAACTGCTTGTATGATTTCGTATTACGTCCGGCCCACTCCATCGTGATAATATCCGTAAGTGCGGCATACTGTTTCCCCTCCACCCCTCTGCGCTGCCATTCATCAGTCAACTCTTTGCGAACCTCCATACTTTTTAGCCGCTGGTTGATCCAGTTGTCGGAATATCCCAGTCGCTTATAATCAAGCATCGCCTGCTGGATGGACAGTTCCGGATCCTGCATTTGGTCGAGGCGGTCGCTGGCAATTTGTGCCATCCATTGCTTGAATGGTTCAGCTTTCGGGGATGGTATCGACTGTATCAAACGGAAAAGTTGCTGTGTGTCTGCAACATCTGTAAAACGCATTTTGCCGTCCGAAGCCAACATTTTCAACTGTCCGATTTTTTCGGACACTTCGCTTCCTTCGTATTGTAACTTCTTTTTGAGGTCACTCCAATACTTTCGAGGTCGGTCTGTCCCTGTTAGGGCTTCGATTACGTCGATAATAGAAAAATACCACGTTTCGGTATCGTCATCCCATACGGTGCGAACTTTGCGATCTTCGAATAATTGTATGGCTTGTTTTTGTGTCATAGGTTGGTGTCGTTAAATTTATTCCCCTTTTTCCAATGCGAGCAAGCGCTTACTAATTTGATACAAATGTACGAAATTTATGCGTTGTGTTGGATGGAACAAATAAAAAACCGAGGCAAATGCCTCGGTTTGCGACTAAAATTTAAATCCGATTTTTATAGAAATAGCTCCTGCTAAATCTTTATAATAATCTTGGGATTGATCGGTCTCTGTAATTACAAAATCCACATATTCACTATGTTGCATAGCATATCCAACAGTAAAATATATGGCTTGTTTGTTTTTTAGGTTGAAATCTATACCTATGGATGGCTCCAAGTACAATCCTTTTACAGCTTTCGTATTTCCACCTACATTAAAAGAATAACCTACGTTGCCTTGTATGAATGGTGCAACGAATTTGTCAGAAAAATTATACTTGATACGAGCGTAAACGGGGATCAAATATTCCTGACTCCGACTTTCGTACGTATCAGACACATATTGGACGCTTGTATGCGTATATGATTGATAATAAAGGGCGTCTGTATACCTAAATCCCACGCCTGCGCCAATAAAAAAACGGGGGCTAAAAGCATATCCGCCAATAAACGATACATCTGCCGACTTGTTGTTATATGTCCCCAAACCAAGCATTCCGCCTATCTCAATGGATTTTGAAAAGCCTTGAGCGTGTGCAACGCCTGAAGCAACAACAGCAACGATGAAGAGTAAGAATTTTTTCATATTCCTAATTGTATTGGTTAGTGCCGCAAAATTATAAAATTCCCCCCCCCGCCAAATTTTGGAAGTAAAATTTACTCCTGATGTAAAAAATAGTGCAAAAGCCCTTGTGAATTAAAAATAATTTCCCATATTTGTAACGCTTACAGTTTGATAACTTAATTATCTCGCAGAGCACGCGGTCAGTTGCTCAATCATATTGGGCTTTTTTTATGCCCATTACGATAGGCGGTTGCCTTTTGCGTAGTTATTGAATGCTCTTCGGGGTTGTTCATCAAACTGTAAGCAGCGCAAAATGGCAGCCGCTTTTCCTATGCCTATAAAAAACTTTAAATGCTTACAGTTATGAAAAAACAATCGCTTCCGGAAACGGATTATCAAACTCGCTGCATCGAAGCCGAGCGAAAAGCACGGGATTTCGAAAACGCCTACTTCAAGGCCGAAGAGCGCTATTCCAATCTAATGGATGCCTATGTCAAGCTACAAGGCTACTACCTTGAATTGCTGGGCGCTGAAAAATCGTCCCACAACAAAATCAAAGAGATCGACCCGTTTATTCTTGTCAAGATGGGCCGCGGAACGAATGTCGCACAATGTAAATAGACCAGCCATGAACAGCATACAAATTTTCAATAACGAGAAGTTCGGGCGTGTACGTATCATCATGTCCGACGACAAGCCTATGTTTCTTGCGAATGATGTAGCGAGATCATTAGGGTATATAGAGTATCAAAAGGCAATACGCACCCATTGCAAAGGGGTGTCCGAAATGGACACCCCTACAGATGGTGGGGTTCAAAAGGTGAAATACATTCCCGAATCCGATGTTTACCGCCTTGTCATGCGGTCGAAGCTCCCGCAGGCCGAGCAGTTTCAGGACTGGGTATGCGATGAGGTTCTCCCCTCTATCCGCAAGACTGGCGGATACATGTCGGCCAAAGAGACGGACACGCCCGAAATGATAATGGCACGCGCCGTGCTGGTCGCCAATGACACCATAGCCCGGCAGAAACAACAGTTGGAGCAGGCCCAAAAGCAGGTGGCCGCACTCGCGCCGAAAGCCGAGCTGATGGACAAGGTACTGGACACGGACCAGAAGATCGACGTCGGGCAGGCGGCAAAGATTTTGAATCTACCATTTGGCCGCAACACGCTCTTCCAGCGGCTCCGCGAGCGAGGGATATTCTTCTGCAACCGCAATGAGCCTAAACAAGAGTATATTAACCGGGGTTACTTCGAGTTGAAAGAGAAATTGATCGACCGAAACAACCACGAATCGTTCACGGTCATCAAGGTTCTCGTGACGCAAAAAGGATTGGATTTCCTCGCAAGGCAGTTTGAGGTGGTCCAAACCCCGAAGAAGATGGCAGCGATAAGATAAGCCCCTGTATACTTCCCCGATGCCGGCGCCTCGCAGAAATGCGGGGCGTTTTTTATGATTTTATCATCAAAACATTTGCATAATACGCAAAAGTGTATTATATTTGTAGTACAGCAAATGAATAAACGATATGAATGTCGAACTAACAGAAAAAGAATGGGATTTGATCGAATCTATACGCAATTATCACAAAGCCTACCCTAACGGGAAAGAAGAACAAGAGTGGTATATCGAGATGATCCTCCAAGAATTATTAGAACGTGATTAATAACCAGCCCTCGACCATTTTGGCCGAGGGCACAAAAAGACAAATATGGAAATCATTGTAAAACAAAATCGGGAGACAGTAAAACAGAAGATGTCGGACATTCTGCTGGATGTGTCTTGGGCTAAGATATCTGAAAAATATTTCGGTAAATCGCGGTCATGGCTCTACCATAAGATGGACGGCATTAACAACGGGAAACCGGACGACTTCGATGATGCAGAGAAAGAAATCCTGCGCAATGCCTTGCTTGACTTATCTTCAAGGATCAACAAATGCGCTAACAGTATTTGATATCTTCATTCATTGACGCAATCCCCGGCCAAAAGGTCGGGGATTCTTTGTGCTATTTTTTTGTTTTTCACTTCAAATTTCTTGGCAAATCACGATTCCATTCTTCACAAACTATATCTTATTCGTAAATCTCCCGCCAGCCAAGAATATTTTGGCTATTGATAGTTACGCCGGTTCCGCTGATGGCGTAAATATATCCTCCTGCATCGCCAGCCGAACGCCACGCAATCGTAATATGTTCACATCCATTAGAAGCCTTGTATTTTACCATGACATTCTCGTAAATCGGAGGTAACTCTTTTTTCGGGTCGTTCCAGCGCGTCAGCAGTTCGTGTTCGGCTTGTGCGCCAGCTATAAATCCCCACTCAGTGTTCTGGCAGTGGCATTTTTCGGCGTATTCTTTTGCTCTTTCCTCAATCGTTTTCATTTCTCGTTCAGTTTTTCCCAAAGTAAGAAATTTTTTACCACATTTCTTCTAAAGAGTTTGGTAATTCACGTGACTGTCGAAACCTTTGCCTTGAGCTTGTGACGATGCAAGTGGCAAACGACAGATGGTAATTTATTCTCCGTTAGGAATACAGATATTGGATGCTCCGGTCACGAAAGAGGCTATTATCAAATATGCCCTCATGAGTGACTATTACATTCAGCTTCCCTTCAATCAACTTCAGTACATTCAAATTCCGCAAGGTTCATACATACTGTACAAAGGCCGTAAGTTCGAGATAATGGCCCCGGTATATCCGGAGTTCGACAACAAGACCGGAGGATATAAATACACGCTCAAGTTCGAGGCGCAGCAGAACCATATGAAGCGTTTTGTATGCTTCTGGCTGGGCGGAGATAATCCCGAAGCGGTATTCCACAACACCACCGATCTCGAATCATTCGGCGCCCTGATCGTGGCCAACATGAACAAACATCTTGGCGTCGAAAATTGGAGCGTAGGAACCATCGACATCGAGAATCCCAAGGCGACAAAACTCGTGTCATTCAACGGAGACAAATGCTGGGGTATACTCAACACGATCGCCGAAACTTTCGAAGTCGAATGGTGGACCGAGGAAAACGGAGATTTAGTGTCGCTTAACTTCGGAAAGCTGGAAAGAGGCACACCCGAAGAATTCAAGCGTGGCGATGTCGTCAAGAGCATCCCCGCCAAGAAGGGCGACGACTCCAGCTATGGCACCCGGTTCTATGTATTCGGATCTACACGCAACCTTACCAGCGATTATGGTCAGGCTCCGCAGGGCGGGGAGACCAACCATGTTTCAGAAATACGACTCAGGCTTCCCAACGGCCAGAGATATATAGACGCCATCCCGAATCTCGACAAAAGTGCCATTGTCGAGCAGGTCGTTTTCTTCGACGACATCTACCCCAAGAACACGGAGACGATCACAAGCATTGAGACCGTTGATCGGGAGATCATCGAGGGGCAAACAGACAAGGCCTATGTCATGTACTGCAAGGACTCGCCGTTCCTGCCGTCCGACATGATCGAAGGCGAAACGCTGGGGGCCACGTTCACCAGCGGAAGTCTCATGGGGCGTAATTTTGAATTAAGTATAAATTACAAACCTGAAACATGGAAACCCGAAGACGGCTTTGACAAGAAATTTGAGATCATCGCCCAAGTTGAGACGTCGGGAGAAAGCCAACTCATAATCCCCAATGAAAGTCTTCATCCCGAACCGGGAGATACTTTCGTACTCACGGGTGTAAAACTTCCCCAGCAACGAATCGAAGAGGCCGAAGAGGAGCTTTTGAAGGCCGGAAAAGCATACGCCGCAAAGAACAGCAGCGACACGGATGTATATACCTGCGAGACCAACCCGGTATATTGCACGGTAAACAAAAAAAATTACGATGCCGGTCAGGCTGTGCTTCTTGTCGATCCTCGATTTGGGTTAAACGGACGTCTGTCCCGAATTCAGGGATACGAAAAAAAACTCTACAACGAATATATCGCCACGTACACAATCGGCGATAATACTCCTTACTCCCGCATCGGCAGCATCGAATCGGATGTCAAGGCTACTTTGTATTCGCAACGTATAGGCGTTACAGACTCCGGAGCGGCAATATATCTCATCACCCGGTACGACTCTACTGCGGCCGAAGATTACAACGCTTATTCGGCCAAACGCGCCTTGTGGCAGTTTGCAAACAAGCAATTCCCAGACACCTTTAAGGGCAAGATGACTTTTGAGGACGGGGCGCAGTTCGGCGATTTCGCAACAGGAATTACCGGCATCGGCGGACTTATCGACAAGAAAGGGAATGCCGAAATGCAAAGCCTCAAGCTACGGGGATTCCTTGAGGTTCCTGAACTGAGGTACAATCGGGTCGATATTACAATGGGCGACACATGGTTTGCTCCAAGCGCCGGGATCATCGAGAGCGTCGATACCGAAGCCAAGACCATCACGCTCAAACTCGAAGAAGGCGAAATAGGCAGTCCGCGGGTCGGTGATATTTGCATGGGTATCTTCCACAGCTCCGAATCCTCGGATAATGCAACGGAAGACTACGATGACAGCAAAGGCAACAGACGCTTTGCCGGCTTCGCAACGTGCTATTTCCGCATTACCGAAGAGTTGGACACCACGACCTACAAGACGTTCAAATACCAACTTCGGCCCGTCTCTGCGGCTTACCCGAAGCAATACCACCCTGCTCCCTCGATGACATTTGTCGGGTATGGCTCCTTCTCGAATGAAGCCCGGCAGACATCGCGCTACGAAACAAGGACATACCAGCGTTATCTGAAGGGGGTATCCGACTGGGAATTCATATCGTCCAACATCGCAGCTCAGTACGGCGACCTGTCCAATCTGTCCGTATTCGGGATAGATATGAAAGGCTATTCGGCCTACCTCAATAACATCTACATGTCGGGCGTCATCCATCAATTTACGCCCGGCGGGGAGGAAATACCGACAATCAACGACCGAGGAAAGTGGCTCGCGTCGGAGACATACAATAAAAACGACGAGGTATATCACAATAACGCCAAGTGGCGCTGTCTTGTCGATGGGACAAAATCAGAGCCATCTACATCATCGGAAGCGTGGGTCCTTCTTATGCAGGTCCCACTGTCTTCTGTAGTTCCTGTTTACAAGCAGCAAAATGAAAAACCGGCACTTCCGACCGGCAGCACTGTTCCTCCTGACGGGTGGAGTCTCGAATATCCCGAAGGCGGCGATTCAGGTGCATCTACCGACGTAACCAACATTATAATTGATGCGGATAATGAAGGGGATGTTACCCAAGATGGTGTGTTCTATAAACTTGCTGGAAAAGGTAATAATTCGACGGTGTCGTGCAAAATACAATTCGATGCTCTCAGCGCTGGTGCGACATTGGTATTGGACATAACCGCTTATTCAGAGGAAGGGTATGACAAATTAGCGGTCGGGAAAATAAATGTTCAGAATGTCAATACGGCAGACTCCGACACCTACGAAGCTGAAGTATCAGGGAACGGCGTATCTACTACCGTCGTCGTCACAGCACCAAGCGCAGGACGTCATTTCGTTAATGTAGTATATTCGAAAGACTCGTCCGGTGATGCCAATGGCGACTATGGCTTATTTCGTATTGCGTATAATACGTCCAAGACTATTCCGTTGTGGGTGTCTTTCGGATCGGTGATTGATGGCGTTGTTCAATCGTGGTCTGATCCGGCGCGAATAAGCGGTGCCGACGGCCGACCCGGAACCGACGGAAGGCCGGGCGTGGACGGAACAGACTATGAATGGATATTTACCCGCACGACTTCGGAAACAGCACCCGCTACGCCGGCATCTCAAGATGAAGATGACTATTTGCCAGATGGCTGGACTGACGATGCCGAAGGGCCGGACAATACTCATCCTTTCGAATGGACTTGCAAGCGCTCGAAAGTCAACGGGCACTGGGGTGATTTCTCAACGCCATCACTATGGGCAAAATACTCCTTCAACGGAGAAGACGGCATAGATGGTGAAGGCGTAGAGTACATTTTCACCCGTACCAAAACCGACGATCCCAGCGATATCCCGGATGTTCCCCGCGTCGCAGAATACGACAACCCGCCTGCGCCGTGGACGGATGATCCTATGGGCGTAGACGACATTTACCAATATGAATGGGTGTCCAAGCGCATCAAGGTAAATGGAGAGTGGAGCGCTTTCTCTACACCTGCATTGTGGGCCAAATACTCTTTCGACGGAACCGACGGAAGGCCGGGTGATTGGACATCATATGTATTCAAGAAGAGCATTGATAAACCCGGCACCCCTATTTCTACAAAGCCAATTCCTGATGGCTGGGAAGACGCTCCTTCCGGAGACGGCATTTGGTGGATGTCGAAAGCTACAATAAACGGGAGCACGGGACAGGCAAGCGCCCTGACATGGTCCGATCCGATTAAAGTTACAGGCGAAGATGGCCAGCCCGGACCATATACCGACTTCAAATACGCATCGAGCAGTGACGATAGCATAGGCCCAGATATTGAATCAAACGTAAGAGAGCCGGACGGCTGGTATGACAATCCTCCGGCGCTTTCGTCCGGGGAATATCTATGGATGACCAAAGCGCAAGTAGATGCAAATGACGAGCTTGTGGAACCGTGGTCCGACCCGGTACGCATAAGCGGAGAACAAGGCAAGCCGGGGGACAAAGGAGACCCCGGATATCAGGGTTGCATTATCCGCCTAACGGAATGGGTTTCGGGTGTAGAATATCGCAACGACGCTGATTTAGAATCAGACAGCCTGCGCTACATAGACATAGTGACTGTATATGAGAATAATCGACAACTGAAATTCCAATGCCGTCAGACTCATACTTCATCGAACTCCAATAAACCATCCGGGGGAACCACATCGACATATTGGCAACAGCTCAACGACATGGTGCCCATATATACGCCTCTACTGTTTGCCGAGAACGCCGTTATCAACTTCCTGCAAGGTATGGAGTTCGTAGTCCACAACTCCAAAACGGATATTTCCGAAAATACCATCATCGCAGGACTCGTAGGCGGCGATATCCCTCTGTTTGTCGGTAGCAACACACCGGACAACGCGCCTTTCCGAGTCGCTAAGGACGGTTCGTTTACAGCAACGAAGGCGAATATAATAGGAAGAATAGAAGCAACAAGCGGTAAAATAGGCAACTTCACGATAGACAACGATTATTGGTTGCAGTCATCTTTATCCCCGTCATCTGGAAAAGACTGTTCACTTTTTATGTCGGCTGCGCGTATCACGTTGGAAAATATAGATGACAACTATAAAAATACATTCGACGTATCGGCATATCCCACTTCTACTATGGGAGCGGTTAACCATTCCGTTTTAACAGTAAATACAAACAGAAAATCTTCTCAAGATATTAATTATTATAATATCGGGATATACATTTCGGCAGAAGGATCATTCGGCACTAATCCGCTAAATCCAAGTACAAAATGCGGTAATCATGCCCTGTATTTGAGAAAGGGAGATGTGTGCGGATTAAGATTATATAATCGCAAAATATCTTCAAATGTAACCCTTGACGATATGGATTGTTTTGTGGCGGTGGATAGCGATGGCGGGAAGCGCACTATCACACTCCCTTACAATCCACAAGACGGTCAACTTTATTATATCCGAAACATAGGAACCAAAGGCGTACAACTGAACGGAAACGGGAAGCAGATTTCGATATATACTCAAGGAGCATGGGTTAACTCAGACTCATGGACTGACCGAGAATCCCGTAATCTGATCTACTGCGCGAGTGTAGGATGCTGGGTGATGTTCAAATAGAGGGATAGAAGTAGACGGCATAATGCAATTTTAACGACCAAAATTATGAGGAAGATTAACTTAAAACGGCTTGAGATTTTTGCAGATATGCAAAAGAAAATATGCACTGTTCACGATGTGCGCGAGCAGCTTGCAAATCTCATATATGCAAATGCCTATGGTTTTGTCGGCCATGTACTCGCTCATAAAGTATATGAATCGGAAGGTGAAATAGAACTTACCGAGGCAGAAGCTCACGAATTGGGGCGTCTTGTCGCAACATTAGGATCTGCACCTCTTATTGATGCTGTATTGAGCAAACTTAACCTGAAGATCGAGGACGTAATATCTCCCGCGGACTACAAATAAAAAAAACAGCAAGTGAAGCGTATTCGTATAGGTAAAGACATCAAAATCCATTGGCCGATATTGACCAATGGCGAGCAAGTCACACTTGAAGGCCGCGATCTGCATTTGGTCCTTCATCTTCCCTCCTGCATGGAAACCCCTTTGCATTTCGAGCCTCAGGGGAACATTGCCGTATTCACTATTTCAGGCAATATGCAAAAGCAGCTGGGCGCATACCGGCTTACCATGTGGGAAAATAAAGATAAGAGCGGACAAACAGCCGTCGATTATTGCGATGCGTTTGAGTTGGTGCCTACTACATGTATGGAGGGCGGCAACGACAACAATCTGACCACGGAAACTGTCAATCTGGATTCTTCGGACTTGATCGTAGGCCTCCCCGGACCAAGTGCCTATGATCTTTACAAGAAGCACAATCCCGATGCAGAAATATCCGAGGAAGAGTATGCAAATGCTCCCATAGATGCCGCCGATGCCGCCAATGAAGCCGCAAAAGCTGCCAATGAAGCCGTAGATAAGATCGGGGATATTAATGAAGCCCTTGCCGGCAAGGTAGACAAAGAAGAAGGGAAAGGTCTGTCCTCAAACGACTATACGGACGACGATAAGGAGAAGCTGGACGGACTTTCGAATTACGACGACACGGAAATACGAGTGCAATTATCTGAAAAGGCGTCGAAAGAGGAAGTAGCCGACGCAGCTGAAAAAACACTTTCCGATGCCAACTACCACACCGATGAACGCATAGAAGAGACAAAATCAGAGATTGCAACAGGACTTCTTGAGTTCGGGCAAGAAGTGGGAAAGGCAATATCCGACGGCGACGCGACTACTCTTCAATCAGCACAAAAATACACGGATGATGCCATTGACGCCATCCCCACACCAGATGTCAGCGGGCAGATAGAGCAGCATAACACCTCGCCTACCGCCCATCCCGATATCAGGGAGATTCTGAACACCTGCGTCGGTCTTCCGGAGTTCAACAGCGAAACCTACGAGCTTACCTTCACAACGATTGCGGGCGCTAAATTGATCGTTGACCTTCCCATTGAGCAGATGGGACTTGAGTATAACGAAGAAACAAGAGCCATTGAGTTCATAAATGCCGATGGATCTATTTCGTCGATCCCCGTTTCGGACTTCGTGAAAGTATACGTCGGGTCCATTGGTCCGGAAATACAGATTGCTGTAGAGGGTTCCGAGATTCGGGCTACGCTCCTCAATAATACCGTATCGTGGGATAAACTTACGCTGACCTTGCAGGAAGTAATTGAAGGGAAAGCCGACCGCACGGAGATTCCTACGAAAGTATCCGAACTGGAGAATGACTCCGAGTTCGTTACTGCCAAAGAAATTGATCCAGAGTTGAGAAAAACCTCATTTGAGGTAGTAGCCCATTCGGACTGCACGCTGGAGGAGCGCGTCGCGCAGCTCGAATCGCTGCTTGTAAGGATGCTTTCGGGCGATGTCCTAATCCCGGAACTGCAGGTCAAGAAATTGGGCATCTGGGGCGGCAACAACATCGTCGTTACGGGCGCGGGCGCTCCGTCGAAGGCTCCCGACCGGGCCGGACAGTTCTACATCGACACCAAGAACAATGCGGTCTATCACTCCGTAGGGAATAATGCCGTTTCGGACTGGAAAAACAACTAAAAACGAATCGTTATGTCTCAGGTAAACAAATACGCGAACAGAGCCGCTTATGAAGCGGATAACTCCCGATTGAAAACCCAGTCGGCGGTGTCATACGTTGAAGACGACGGCGAACTGATCTACGACGGGGTGAATGTCGTTGTCGGCCGGGATGCCGCGGATGCCGGCGATCTGGCGGTCTTCGACAAGACGGACAGTACGCTGAAGTTCGTCAAGGGTGCGACACTGCTTTACGACCAGCTGCCGCCGGAACTCGTTCCGATGGCCGTGGCCTACGGCCGCCGGGGCGACAAGGTGCGCATCGTTGCCCTGCGCCATCTGGATTTTTACAAGTGGGCAGTGGCGTATGAAGTGAAGCTTTCGGGCTTCGATCTCTCTTCGGGCGGCAGTTTTACGCTACATATCTATATCTCGGATTTCGAGTTTACCTATCCCGCCGGAGCAACTCTCGCAAGTATCGCAGCGCAGATCAATGCGACCCCCGATATTATGAATACTTATTCATGGAAAGCCACGGCTTCGGATGAACTGAATGCTATTGTCATGGAGTGTAATGCGTGGTCCAGTATTGAAGGGCATAAAAAAATATCCGCCGCAGGCTGCACGCTAACCAAGCATGCGGAAGATGTCGATTACCAAAGTACACCCGTCTTTATTCAGCCCAATACACCAGCTCCTATACGCCGCAGAAATGGCGCAGGCTCACAACTGGCCGGATGCGACAACGAAGTGTTTCTGGAGTACTACAGAGAGAACGGCACGACAGGGACCAATATCCTGCCGGGCAGCTCGACGATCATCCGGGAAAGCGTTTTCACCGAGGCCGATAACCCGGCATTGGTTGCGGCCTATCCGACCTACCGGGACTATCTGTTTGGGGAGCACTTGGCCCAATATCCGTCGGCTTACGGGGCGTTCCTGCAGGAAGGCAAAAGCAATACGGCCATTCTCGCCCGGAAAACGCGAACCGACTTCTACGGCAAGACTGTTCCGTGTTATCCGGCGGCCGCCGCAGCTGCCGCCTATGGGATGCAGGTCGCGGGGATGACTACCGGGCTGGAAGCGGGTGCATGGTGGCTGCCGTCGGCCGAGGAGCTGTGGCTGATGGCCAAAGGTCTCTTATTCGCGCAGCCTTACGATCCGGTCAATCGGACATTGTCCGTGTCGGGGAAAGTGATCGCCAAAACGGACTACATGGCATCTTCTTCCGAATATCGTAATATATATTATTATAAAGTCAACAAGTACGGAAATGCAAGCTGGGTAATCGACAACCACCCGAAACCAGCATCCTGCATTGTACGCCCCGTATCGGAAATTTAGAATAATGGAACCACAACAGCAAATCGACATCCTCGAATCGCGCCAGCTGGAGCTGCGGGCGATCATGACCCAGTCCGACGACCGGGCGATCAAATGTTTCAAGAAAGGTATCTCTTTCGAGCATACCTACCCGGAAGACTATGCGCAGTACGAAGCCGCCAACGCGGAATACAACAAGAACGAACAGACGCTTGCCCGGCTCAAAGCCAAGCGGGCCGAAGAGCGGGCCGCGGAAGAAGAACAGAGACTTAAAAACAGAGAATAAGGCAATTTTATCATGGACAAATTTCGGGAACTCTTTGGCTGTATCTTCGCCTCGATATTCGGCACAATCGCCCCGATACACGACATACTCATCGCCTGCATGCTGGTATTTGCCATTAATTTCGTGGCCGGAGTATCGGCGGGCGTATTTAAGCAACATGAAGGATTCGCCTTCAAAAAGGCTTTCAACTGCATTTTAGAAGGTATGGTTATATCCGGTCTCATCGCCTTTGTACTGATTATCGGAGATATGATCGATAACCACGAAGGAGCGATGTCAGCAATATCTATCATCGTATATGCTCTTATTTACTTTTACGGAGTCAATACACTGAAGAACCTGACGCGGATTTTCCCAAAGAGCAAGTTGTTCGACTTCCTGTATTATGTCCTGTCCTTCGAGGTTATTAAAAACCTCCCATATCTGGAGAATTATCGAAACCATAAAAATACAAAGCAATGAGCAGAGGATTACGCAATAACAATCCCGGTAATATCAGACTGTCCAAAATCAAATATTTGGGGGAAATTCCATCCACGGATAGCGCCTTCAAACAATTCAAGACAATGGCATGGGGGTACCGCGCCATGTTCGTATTACTCCACACCTACCAGCTGAAGCACGGATGCAATACGCTGCGTGATATGATAAGTCGCTACGCACCGCCCATTGAGAATCATACGGATAACTACATTAAAGCCGTAGCAGACTCTTCAGGAGTCTGGCCCGACGTAAAGATTACAACAACCAATAAGGATATCATGGTCCCGGTGGTAGCCGCAATGTCGCGCGTGGAAAACGGAGTCGCTGCTGTTATAGACGATGTCAATAAAGGTTGGGAACTATTTCAACAACACAAGCCATGAAGTGTGTTATCGTAACATTCGCTTGTATACTGGCAGGATGCTGTCCATGCAAGCATTTAGCAACAAGCACAAAGGATAGCATCAGCATCGAAACACGCATCCATAAAATATACATCAAGGATACGCTTCGATTTCAGATACCTCCATACAGCAAGCGCCAAGTAGTCAGAGATACTTCAAGTCATCTGGAGACGCCCTTAGCTGTTTCGGATGCATGGATAAACAACGACGGTTCGCTGGGCCACTCGCTGGAGAACAAGCCGCAGGATATTCCGGTGCCGTTTGAAAAAGAAGTGATTTATCGGGACAGCATTGTCTATAAAGACAGGACCGATACAAAAATTGTCGAAGTGGAACGCCGACTGACATGGTGGCAGCAGACAAAGATGCGCGGCTTTTGGGTCCTCCTTGGCGTCGTTGTATTCGTATTCCGTAAAAATATATTGACGATGGCGCGCCGGTTCATATGATGTAGAGCCTTGAGGGACGGGCATAAAAAAGTCCCCGACATTATAGCATACACCCCTGTATACATAAGTGTTTCCACCCCAATGCCGAGGACTATTCCTTCGTTTGGGGTGGAACTTTTTATACAGGGGTATAACAAATATACAATAATTATCGGGGAAACGTATGCGTAAATCAGAGCTTTTTGCAGAAATACTCGAATGCGTTGCATTTGAGACCGAAATAACCAAAGAACAAATCCTTTCGAAGGATAAATATCAAGATGTGGTTGATGCCCGCTATATGTTGGTGCACTTCTGCCATGAGAAAGGGATGTATATTACAGACATAGCGCGCATGATGCGCTTCTCTCGTCGAGCCGTCGAAAAAATGATCTCGAAATTCGACGAGCGGAAGCGGTACAGTCATCCCATATTCGAAATTCAGTGCGAACTAATTGCGAAAAGACTGCCTACGATCTCCGTCCCATCTAATTGATATGCCTGCCGCCTTCGGCCACCTTTGCATTGTTGCAACAGGTGAACGCCCGGCCTTAACGGGGGCGGCAATCATTCAATAATCTTTTAAAATGGGTTCGGATAAAACTTATATTTTCGATGGAGGCGGCACGGGTGGCGGCCTTGACATCGCAGCTCTCGTCTCGTCCATGATGAGCAACAAGGGCATGGACCCCAACCTCGTAGCGGCACTCATGAACGGTAACAACAACCGCGGTTCGTGGGGCGGCGACGGGTGCTGGTGGATCTGGATCATCCTGCTCTTCTTCTGCTGGGGCGGTAACGGCTTCGGATTCGGAGGCAACGGCGCGAACGGTCTGCCTGCGCAGCTCAACGGTGACGCCGGACGTGAACTTCTCATGAACGCAATTCAAGGAAACGGCACGGCGATCACTCAGCTGGCATCGTCGCTCAACTGCTCGACGCAGCAGATTCAGTCTACGCTGTGCAACATCCAAAGCACGCTGGGGATGTCGAGCCAGCAAATCATCAATGCCGTGCAGTCTATGGGTTGTCAGATCGGCAATCAAATCGCCGCGTGTTGCTGTGATATGAAGCAGGCCATTAATGGCGTCAATGTGGGCATGGAGCGCGGATTCAGTAGCGTTGCCTATGAAACACAACGTCAGACCTGTGATTTACAAAACACAATTCGCGAAACTTCTCAAAGCGGGACTACAGCGATAATTTCCAAACTGGATCAAATGCAGGCAGCTGCATTGCAGGATAAAATTGATGCCCTGCGCGAGAAGAACAGCACTCTGACTACGCAGCTCAACCTCGAACACCAAAACGCCTACATGGCCGGTGTTGTAGGACAGGCTGTAGCCCCCGTGAACGCCGCTGTAGCGGCTTTGCAGAATGACGTGAATAACATCAAGTGCAAGCTGCCCGAAACGGCTACTGTGCCCTATTCGCCTATTGTCGGTGTGCCTACGTGTATTGCCGCACAATATGGTCTCGGATATGGTGCAGGGTTTGGCTTTGGGGGGAACGGCGGATTTTGGGGATAATGCTATTATTCGCCGATAGGTGAAATGTTCTTTGACTTACTGATAAGGGGCTTCCCAATCCGAAAGCCAGCGCCAATGAAATCCTTTCAATGTGCGAGTTGGCTTTCGAATACATTCATATATTCCTCCGATGTGAAATCCGTGTAACTGATGGGCTTCGGATGCTGTTTTATATTTTGCAACCAATATTCCATTTTTAATTTGAACAATTGGCTTTCTGTTTCTCTTGTTGGGTATTCTTCGTGCTTTTGCTGCACACTCTCTTGTGACAGGGTTAAGCATGTTCATTGAACGAGTGCACCAACGAAGATTATGTGCCACATTGTTCGTGCGGTTCCCATCTATATGGTCTACATATGCATAGTTATTAGGATTGGGGATGAACGCTTTAGCAACAAGCCTATGGACTAATTCAGTCTTATCGACTCCGTGTAGGGATGTAAGTCTAACTCTCAAATATCCTCCCCTATTTGGGCGAGGAGTTAATATGCGAGGTTTAGTCATCCAACTATTGTTATTACCTCCGCTCACGCGATGGGATAGCGATGAAACTCTACCGTAATCAGATACCGCGAAATAGCCGAGCGTACCATCAATAATACGCCATTCTTCTCCTTCGAGAGCAATTCTCTCTATAAATTCCCGATTTGTCATTGCCAAACAATTTAGTGGTGCCAAACGAGAAAAAGAGGGAAGGACGTTTGGCAAGCCCTTATCAGTTGGTCATGACTCCAACCTATCCCGATGTAAAATTAGTTATAATAACTTAAATTACAAAAATATGGCAGTATTCCCATTTCAGTATGTTAACCGCAGGGGCATACCGGTACTAAAAACTACGGGCGTGACAGTGGAGACCACGGGTGTTGTGTTTTCCTTTCCCAACCACGCATTTGCAAATTCGTGGTACCGAGGACTCGTGCTGGTTGAGTTGGTACAGGAAGTCCCTGCCGGCACAACGGGAACGCTTCCCGTGCTGTTTGAAACCAACGGGCAAAATAAGAATCTGACGACGTACAACGGAGCAAATGTCACAGTATCGGATATTCCGGGTTCAGGGGTATACCAGATATGGTATGACAAGCAGACCGATACTTTGCAATTGATGACCGGTGCCGTCTGAATTAAAAAAACAATTAACAGAAAGAACGGGAGAAGGTAACTCCTTCTCCCTGACTTTCACAAATCATTAACCAAGATGTTTCAGAACTTGAAAAAAGGCTCCTTAGTCTACGTCTTCGACAATCGCGAGCAGCCAAAGTTTTATACAGCGAATGTAAAAGATGTGTCGGCCCCGTACATTCCGCCCCAGAAACCGGGGCAGTTCTCGCCGATGCAGCAGTTCATCAATATCTCGATAGAGGGCAACGAGCCGTGGGGCGTCCCCATGCTGGCGGACATCGTTTCGAAAGACGGACTCACCGTAGCGACAACACGCGACGGGCTGAAGCCTACAATTATGGAGGCGCAGCAGATGAGCCGAGACATCGTAGAATCCTACGAAAAGCACAAAGCCAATCTGGAGATTTACGACTCGATCCTGATGCAGCTCGACCCCGAAGCTGCGCGCACGAAAGAACTTGAGTCCGAAAATCGGGAATTACGCAGGATGATAGCTGATATGAACGAGCGCATAAGCAAAATACCGACGGCGGAAGAACTGAGGAGCCTTGTCAAGACTGAAGCACCTGCAAAAACTAAGTAACTATGGGTTGGAGAATCATAGGTGAAGGCCGAGGCGGATATGACGGCCACGAAGAGGAGATGGAGCGGGAGCTTCAGCGCGCTTACGAGGAAGGCTTCGAGGAAGGCCGGCGTGAAGGCCGCGGGGGCTACGGTGAGCGCGGAGGTTACGGCGAACGCCGGGACTATGGCGGGGACATGGATGGCTACGACGGTGACGGATACGGCGAGCGCCGTGGCGTCAAGGGTACGGGTCGATACTCGCGTTATCGCAGGCGTTAAACCGGCGGGAGGGGGCCGCAGGCTCCCTCCTTTTTAATTCAGACTGATATGAACAGATTAGATACATATGATAACTTTCCGGCAGGATTCCGGGAGTATCTCGCAAATTACGGATGGCACTTTTCAAAGAAGATGTGCGAATTCGCCGTATCCCATATGCGGGATCGAAACGGCAAGAAGATCGAACCCTACACCAAAGAGAAGGTCGATGCGCTGTTGAAGCAGTACGGCATCGAACTCAAGAAAGACAAGGGATACGACTGCGTATACGTATGCAACATGGCAATTTCTGATTATTTCGGATCGTCGATCCCCAATCAGCAGTACCTCGCCATGTTCATCAAAGACTTCATCGACGATGAAGACGCATACGACGGTATGCCTTTCACTCGCTACTACGCCGACACTATTGGTTCCGGAACTCCCATACCTTGGGAAGAAATGATGTAAGTCATGGAAGATATGCCGCAGCTAAGCGAATTCACAAACGAAAAAGGTGAAATCGATGAAAAATATCGCAGCGCTCGTCCGTAACCTTCCGGGCGACAAGTATCAGGAGTTGGCGACAGCCGTAAACGACGTGCTGGACAACAAACGCTTCAACCGCAAGCAACGGAGACAACTGGCGCGCAACTGGCGCAAATACGGAGAACGGAAAGGCGAACAATGAAAATAAGGGATTTGAATATAGATGCCTACGACTGGAATGTGAGGGTGTATTTCGCCGTCACATGCTATCATACAGACTCTATAATCAAGTCCCTTAACGACATACAATGTCCAGCTGAATTAATGGATCATATCCGCGACAATCTGCTGAAGTGCGATATGGACACCGGTTTCACCTATTCCAACAAAAAGCTCAGGCGCACGGTGATGATCGTGGGGCTGGCGTCATCGCCAGCCGAGTTCCTGAACTCTTTTGAACACGAACTGAGACATCTGGTCGATGATATTGCTTCGACGCATAGTATGGATATGGCCGGCGAAGAGGTTGCATATCTGACCGGCGACATAAATACCGCTCTATGGTCGGATATACACCGATTCACCTGCTGCAAATGTGATAAACATGGAAGATGACAACATGAAATACTGGCTGGCGATGCTTGAAGTAAGCGAATGTTCGGCGCCCTTATTCGCCGCAGTCATATGCAAGTTGATGGATACGATTTAACTATTCAAGAAGTTTTACAAGATCGGTCTTCATCTCTTCGTCTATGTCCCTATAGCGGGCAAATGCCTTACTACCTTCAGTATGCCCAGATAGGGACCCTACAAGGTTCGGGTCCTTGACTTTCTTATACAGGTTGCCGATAAAAGTTCGGCGAGCCATATGAGAGGAGGCTACTTGATAAAGCGGCTTCTGTTCGGGTTCACGAGTAATCGGATTGAGCACATTTACCATCCGTTTAAGGCCCGCAGCAAGAAAGCATTTTTTAATCGCTTCATTATATTTCTGCTCTGAAATAAACGGCAACAACATCTCATGCTCGGATGATTCATATTTTTTTATGATATCCTGAGCAATATTGTTCAGAGGTACACGCACCGTTACCGGATGTCCTTCTTTGGTTTTACGCGGAATATACTCCACAGCGCCCTTTACTACATTATTGCGCTTCAGTCCAAGCAAATCCCCTACCCTACATCCAATCAAGCACTGAAATATAAATATATCTCGCTGGACAGCCAGCTTATGATGACGGGATAGATTTGTATTATACAGCTTGTTCCGTTCGGCAATTGTAATGTAAATAGGCGTTCCATAGACAGCCTGCTTTATCTCTTTCTTACGGAAGGGATTGGAGGGTATAAGATCATTATTTGCGGCCCAATTTAAAAAGGCGCGCAACAAGATCATTTTGCTGGCAACAGTATTATGCCCGCGCTGCTGCGGCATTCTTGAATCCGGAACCAACGTATATATATGGGGATAATCCTCGCATATCTCGTATTCTCTGCGATAAAAGTCCTCAAAGTCATCCAGCATTTCAGGAGTGAACGTTAATAGGGAGAGTGTGAAATTTCGATCAGAAATCCTCTTATATAATTCGTAACGCTTAAGTACTCGTATAAGCACGTTAAATGCCATTATGCGACGCTCGGAAAAGTTCTTTTTCGAGATATAGCTTTCGAAACAAGCCCATATATCCTTATCCTGCGACATACCCACCGAGTAGGGTGTAATAACATCACGGAGCCAACTCACAGGCAACCCCATCTTCCCCGCCCCGCCATCGATAAAAGACTGCATGACAAAAGAGGTTAATGCCGATAATTTAGCATGGGCCTCATTTGCTTGTTCGACAATATCCTGCCGGGCTGGCGACATCATCCTATAGCGGGGAATCAAGATTGATTGCGTCTTCTCGTTCCAATATTCAGGCAGAACATATATGCCGGTCTTGGCACGTTGGTTGAAACGTCCATGAGTAAACCGAATCAGCACCTCGTGTAAACCGCATGAATTTTCCTTAGCCGAGAGGGAGTAGTAGATTGTCGCCATAATTAGTTACATTTGCACAAATGCAAATATAACTAACCATATATAACTTCAAGAATTTTTGGCGACTTTTTGGCGACTTAGGTTTTATCTGATGATATTTCGGTCGTTTCATGCCATCAACAAAAACGCCATTCTATAGTATTGAGAGCAGATTTTGTTACTCTATGTTATCTCGATGATTTCATAAGATAACATTTCCTTTAGTCCCGTCGGGACTACAACTTAAAATAAGCAATCATCTGATTTATAGATGGTTGCTATTTTTATTGTTGATATTTTCGGCGTGTTTTTGGCGATATAATACCCGTTTAACATTTACTTACCCAAACTTCGTGATCGGCCTTGTGCTTTGATTGCGTCCACTTCATTACGCAAATATAGCACTTTTCGTCCTATTCTTATCGGATTTAGACACTTTTCTTTCTCCCACCTATGTAATGTCGGATAGGATACCCTCAAAATTCCAGAAGTCTCCTCGCGGGTGTAATATTCCATCTTATCCCCCATAGCAGCCTTGACAGCACTAAAGGTTTTTTCGGCTATACTATTACCTGTTTCCTGAATGAGTGCATTCGCAAAGGTACGCAAATCAGATGCACGAACCAAGAACATCGCATCCGCTTGCCGATCTTGCATGACTTGCATAAGTATACTATCCATATCCTATTAAATAAAAGGCAGCTTCTGCTGCCATCCGTCGATATATTTTCTGATTACCTTTTTTATCCCACGCCATAATATCGGCTGAGATTTATGACACTTGAAGCGATAAGAAAATGAGTGATTAAAATGGACCCCAAATTCTTTATCTTTGACGATAATTGATTCTAACAACTCGATCCTGCTGAAATCTATATTAACCTCCGATTCATCGCGTGCCCCACCTTTTCTTTTTTTCTTGATCCCCATTGCACATCCCGAATTTAATCACTACCTTTATCCTGCGTGTAGGGGTGATCTTTCGGGATTGCCTCTTTTTTATTTCTTCTCCAGCTCTGCCAGGAGAGCGTCGGCAAGGGTAATCGTAGAACGAGCAATTGCTACATCAGCCGGCATGTCCTTGTATTCGTCTTTAACCTTCGCACCAGTAGTAATAGCAGCATGGAATACGACCGGCATTATTTGCCCGGCATACACCCGCCGCCAGTACTCCCGGTCAACTGGTAAGGAATCCTTACAAGTTGGGGTATCAACTGTCAAGTTTTCTTTGACGGTTGGCCCGTACTCTCCCCGTGCCAACTTATATTCGTAGTCATCATCGCGCATCATAAGGTCCTTCTGGGTTATTTCGTCAGGTATTAATTCCCCGTTGTCGGTATAAAACTCCACGGATTCATAGCTACCTTCATTCAGTAGGGCCATGACTCTTTCTCCCACTGATCCCCTACGATCATAACATATAACTCTTGCGGTTTTTCCACCTCTCGTACACACCGGCGCGCCATGCATGGCGGCTGCTAAATCGAAATTCTTCATACTATTTCACCAACTCAAATTCGTAAACCACGACCCACGGATTCGATTCCCACGTACCCCGGCCGGAAATCTTGTCGATTAGTGCGGCGAAGGCTTCGCGGGGAGTAGGGAATAATTTCCAAGTTCTGCCATCCTCGGTATCTACATACGATTCTTTGCTCCAATCCTTGCATTGTATGCCGGGAACATAATACCCAATTATCCCGCCTACTACTCCCTCTTTCATGCAGTCCTCGTCCGAAATATCCTGCAACCGCTCACACCGGATTCCCGTGATGCGGATTTGGTGGGGCATATACTCGGCTTTGACGAACATTTTGTTAATCCACCCTGCGTGATTTGTTATATCGCTCCCGTCTGCAAACTCATTATACCAAATTCCGTTTTCCCACTTACTCTCATCATAAGTTAAAAAATAGTTTTGCGCCACGGCCACGATCTCGCCGACCTTGTAGCGGGTATACTTCGAGAGCCTGACATCAATAAAATCCCCGTATTCGTTTTCATAAACCAAGGTGTTGCCCCTCGTGTCCCACGTAAGGCCGAAAAATTCATCAGGAATCAGCCGCCTCGTCATAGTCTTTCGGCCCTCGATCACCGCATCCGTCAGTCCGTAGCGGTCGTTAAACATAATCTTCTTCATGGCTATTCTTGTTTTAGGTTGTTCAGTCTTTCTATAGCCACTCTCAGATGCAATTCCGCATCACGAATGTCACGCTGCAATTCCTCCAGCCGGGCTATTTGCTCTTCGTCCAGCCGCGGACATCCCCGCAGCCAGCTGTCGTAGTTCGGGATTTCTAATTCGCCGTTGGCGATTGCCCCAACACGCATACAGTAGTCATAGTACTTGATGTATTCCTCCTCCGGAGCGTCCCGGTCGATGTCCGTCAACATATCGGCCATACTCACGAATAGATCGCCGACTTCTGCAATTCCTCCGGGGTCGTTGCCTACCCACGCAGCCGGATCATAGTCGTAGCCGTGCTTTTCGCAGAAAGCAGCCTGATAGGCGTTGCAGGCCGCATTGTAATTCAGTCTCAGTTCCTCGCGTGACATTCCATTTGCCGTGAATGCCTTGCTTTCCCTTTCTGCGATTATCTCAATTCCTGTTTTCATGGGATTCTATTTCTTTTTTGAGTTCTTTGATTGATTTTCTGACCCGTTCGTGCATCTCCACGGCGCGATACCCAAGCAAAACAGTGGCAATTCCGAGGATTAAAAGCAGCACCCACGCTATAATTTCAGTCTTCATTTTCTCTTCCGTTTTAGCTCCGAAACGCGGCGGAGGACGTAATTGCGTTTTTCATCCTCGTAGTGTTAACTCTGTTATATCAAAATCAAGTATATATTATACGCCATCTTCAAGGATGCACACACTAATGTCGCACGCCTCGCAGTCATTATCTACCGCCTATTCGTAAAGTTCTTTCGGTGTCATATCTCTGTCTTATTCGTGAATCTCCCGCCAGCCGAGGATGTTTTCGTGGTCAATGTGGACACTTGTCCTATCAATACACCACTTATTTTTGCCACTCCATAAATCACCCAATCGAAATGCTATTGCCATCATGATTTTATTAAAAGCCTTGTATTTCACCTCTACAACCTTAATATATTCCGGCAATTCCTCTTTCGGGTCGTGCCAGCGCGTCAGCTCCTCATACTGGGCTTTTGCCCCGGCGATATAGGCGTCTATCATCGCCTGTCTGTTGTATGGATGCACGAGACCTGCTCCCAGCGAATCAATCCATTCTTTCGCTCTTTCCTCAATCGTTTTCATTCTCGTTCAGTTTTTGGATGAAATTTCTTCGGTGGTACTCGTAATCCGGTTCGAACTCTCCGTTCTCAAACCACATATCGTCGAATGCACTGATCGCTTTCTTCCGCATCCGCTCCTCGGCCTCCTGCTCGGCGAGGTCGGCCGTGTGGGTCATTGCAGTCCGAATCTGCCATTTCGCGTGGTCCGCCAACTCTGCCGTGAGATTATTGATGTACCCGTCGATAAATTCTTTTGCTTTTTCGCTTTTCATGGCTAAATATTGTATTTAGTGTAACGCCCACGTCTTGTGCATGGTGGCGATCAGGTCTATATATCCTTTGTATTCCTCCATCTGCTCGGTGCTATAGCCTTTGGCCTCGCCAATTTTTCGGAAATGCTTCTGCCACTCGGAAATGGTGTAGCGTTTGCATCCTATTTGAATAACATCCTCACCCCAATAGGATACTGCATGGCGAGATGCGCTGATAAATAGCGATTTCGGAACATCGCACCCGTAGCCCAGCTCACACCCGTCGCCCAACTTGCACACGTCGCCCAGCTTGCACCCGGCGCCCAGCTTGCACTCGTCGCCCAGCTCGCACCCGGCGCCCAGTTTGCACCCGTAGCCCAGCTTAATATTTCGAGAGACAAATTCCTTCGTTAATTCAGAAAGTTCGTTGTACTGGAAAGGAGTCCATCCTTTTTCATCGATCCAGAGATAAAGTGTTTTCATTGTGTGTGTATTTTTGGTTTAGTTCTCTATTAACTCTTCTACCCTGAACGCCCGGCCACGTCGTGGGCTTCTTAACCTGCGGCACTCGAAATCGGTACTGAACACTTCGACCGAGAACAGACAGAGAAGTATCGCCGCCCCTATTCTCCGGGTCATTTCGGACACGTTCAGGGAGATGCCGAAGTTCACCGTGAAATACCATGTAACAAGCGCCTGCAAGGTTCGTTTGGTCCCTGTCTTGTCGTAGATGCCCTGGAGATGATTCGCTACACATTGGTATATGACGTTCATCCGATCTGCGATCTCGCGGGCCGAGTATCCCAGCACGACGAGGTTCATTACTTCACGCTCGCGCTTGCTCAGTATGGCGTCGGTTTTCATTGCTATGCCAGCCCCCACGGCTCTTTGATTCCGTAGTTGGTAAAGGTTTCTTCAATGCCTTTGCGCTCAAAATCCGTATGCTCCAGATTACCATTCGCCCGATAGCACAAGGCTTGAGGGGTAATATTACCAAGCCCCCGGCGTAAATCCTCCCGAATCATAGTCCCTATTTTGCCCGGCATTTTATCTGCAACGGCGAGACCTTTTGTAAAGGCGTTTTCTTGTATCTTTTCGTCCGTCATCATTGTTTTATTTCTATTTTATTTGGTTATTTCTGCGTTTTTTGTATAACTTTACATTGTTTATACTTCAAACCTATTTTAACTTTGCACTTGCATTAGGTTTGACATTGCAAATATACTAAACTATTTGAGTGCATCACTACAATAGTGAAGTATTTTTTAATAAAATAATTTTATAGCATTCCAAAATATTATAGACAGATTACCTTCATGCCTGATAAACTGATAGATAAGGCCGTAGAATTACTACGAAGCACACAAGACACTCCGTATAAAATCGCCAAAGCGACTGGATTGTCACAAACAATTATCGGCAAATGGAAGAAAGGAGAAGGCAAGCCGAGTAGAGCAAATGCCAGATACATACTCCAATATTTTGGCATACCCAACATAGAAGACCAACCTATCAGCCAAGGAGGCGAAGACGTCACGCTGCCGAAAGCTGAAACAAACAACTTAGATACTATGGAGAGAATGAAATTCTTTGAAGCTCTCGAACGACGAGATCAGGAAGTATCCAGACTGATCACCATCATCGAGAAGATGCAAGGCATCACGCAAGGGGCAGAATCGGCTGCCCAAAAAAAAGAGGCGTAGCGGTATTCTAATTAGCCTTATTCCATCTCCATTAGAGCGAAAGAAATATGACAAAATTAAACCGTCTAAAATAAGCTCCATATAGCGAGCAACACACTTAAAGGAGATTACGGTCTCCTTAAAAAACGGCCGAGGCGTCAGTAGGCCAAAACATAAAAACTTCGGATTATTTCAATAGCACAAATATTTTTTACTCTTTTCTCACCATTTCATTTCGAGATAGGACAAATTCACCACAAAATTAACAGTGCTCAATATTGTTACAGATGATACAAAGTATTTATGATTTTTTCGAATTAGATATTAAGGACATTTTCAAATATTCTCCTCAATTATATACCTGAAATAAGATTTAAACCAATCGAGCAGGCAATAAGGGAAGACAAGATAGATTATGCCAAGTTGGGTCAATCGTTGCTTGCCCAAAGGTCCTGCATGTCATCCACAACAAAAGGAGAAGATGCAACGAATCGAATCATTATTGAATCAGGTGATCTTAAACCCGAAAATGCCGCATAAAGTATGTTAGCAAAACGCTCAGAATTAGAAATACGAGAATTTTCGATACTAAGAAGTAAATGCACTTTCCAACCCGTTACTGAGGTATCCGGCGATATGTCATGTAATGAATTCATGGCTCGCTACCCTATTGACATAGATTTTGACATACATCAGAATAAAGAGGAAGGGGTTTACTTTGTATTTGTATCTGTTAAGATAAATCCTGACAATCAGGCCGGGTACAGCATAATGGCGGAAGGGTGCGGAGTTTTCAATATGAATACCAAAGTGGATGAAGACACCCAACTGGATGCTTTAGTCCTTCACTCCGGCGTCAACATATGTATTACGAACCTGAGAGCCTATATTGCAAATATGACTGCATCATATCCGATGGGTAAGTATAATTTTCATCTTATTGACATGATGGATCTACTCAACAACAAAAGGCTTCAGGTTGCAGGAGAAAGTGAAGAAGAGAAGAAATAACCCCCTCCAACATTGTATTTCTTTGGCCTCGGATAATCCGGGGCTTTTTTTTGTACCTTTTGAACAATATTACCCACCAAAATAAGGTTTTCCCTATAGCAAAACACAAACCTTTTGAACAATTTACCGTCTTTAGAATAAAAGTGCAAAAAAATCTGAAATTTTTTCGGATGGTATCCGCACGCGGAGCAGAGTGGGAGTTTGCAGCTGGTTTTGCGCACCCGCCTTTCATCGCGCATGCCGATTCGGGATATGCCCGTTCAAGTGCGGAATCCATGCTGTGCAGCCCGCGTTCCGCATCCGTTCCCTGTCTGATGCCATGCCGGGGCGCCCGTCCCGCAGTACCCTCTGGGCTGAAAAAGCCTGTGTTCAGAAAGAACACAGGCTTTTCTGCACTCCGGCAAAGCAAGGCAGTACGTCAAGCGGTCACCGCCTCCACAGGAACCCGGAGTACAAAGGGCTGCTCCGGGTCCGTGCAGTCGTTCCCCAGCAGCTCCCGGAGCCCGTCGTCATAGGCCCGC
>OLQL01000476.1_pt1 | contig 42535 bp, 64 predicted proteins | sample 1672971 | NCBI WGS metagenome assembly OLQL01 (sample SAMEA3136742, study PRJEB25190) | human gut metagenome | biome: human gut; feature: human-associated habitat; material: faeces | place: Austria | collected 2013
ATGCGCGGGTCTCCGGCAATGCGCGGGTCTTCGACGATGCGCGGGTCTCCGGCAATGCGCGGGTCTCCGGCAATGCGCGGGTCTACGGCGATGCGCAGGTCTCCGGCAATGCGCGGGTCTACGGCGATGCGCGGGTCTTCGGCAATGCGCGGGTCTCCGGCAATGCGCGGGTCTCCGGCAATGCGCGGGTCTCCGGCAATGCGCGGGTCTTCGACGATGCGCGGGTCTCCGGCAATGCGCGGGTCTTCGACGATGCGCGGGTCTCCGGCAATGCGCGGGTCTCCGGCAATGCGCGGGTCTACGGCGATGCGCAGGTCTCCGGCAATGCGCGGGTCTTCGACGATGCGGACTACGCCGTTGTTACAGGCTTTGGTCAATTTTTCCGCGCGACCACATTTTTCCGCTGCAAAGATAAAATTCTCCGCGTACAATGCGGCTGCTTTTATGGTGATTTGGCGCAGTTCCGAGAAATCGTCAAGAAAACCAACGGCAACAGCAAATACGCCAAAGAGTACCTTGCGATTGCCGACTTGATGGAGCTTCATTTTTCTGATGAGGAAGAAAAACAGGAGGCCGACGAATGACCAGCTTTTGGGGGCATCAAGATAACCCTTTCCCGCCTGATGAACCCCGCCGCCCCCGCTGCCCGGTATGTGGCGAGGAATGCGAAGCCATCTACTTTATCCCTGCAAAATTCGGAACGGAAATCATCGGCTGTGATATGTGTTATAACCCCGGCGACTTCCCCGGTGAGGATGTCCAAGAGGACGACCCCTGGGAAGATTGCCGCTGTATGGAGGACTACTAAATGACCATTGACGACATCAGCGCCCTGAAACAGGCGCACGCACTTTTGAAGGGCCGGCATCTTGCCGAGTTCATCCCCACTAGAAAGGGCATCAGCGCTTGCTATTTCAACGCCGTGAAGGATGCCCGCCGCATCTATTCCGAGAGCATCGGCGCATTTGTACCGCTTTTCGCAAAACATGAATATGGCCTGAACAGCACCTATTTTCTGGCAGATGGCATTCCGGTCTACTACTATGACCTAAAAACCCGCAAGCCGGACACGGCCCTGCCGCCCGCCAGCTGCTACCGCATCCACCTAACGACAGAGGACAAGGAAGGAGAAGCAATCTGATGTTTAACGAAAAAAAATCGGAGTATTCGCTTAAATCCCGTCAAGAGGTCCCCGTTATCCAAAGCGCAAAATACATTGCAAGCCGCGACAAAGCATTAAAGGCCATCAACGATAGACCGTACCTAAAAGAATCTGATTTCTGGATTTTAATGAACGAGACCAAAACCGGGAAAATGATGTACACCGGCTTGATTATCAGCCACAACGCCTGCTTGAAGATTAACGATAACATGCCGGAAAAAGACAAATTCAACCCGGATTGCGTATCCGTTGATAAATCTGGATATGGGAACTCTCTTGTATTCACCTACGCCAACAAGCAGCAGGGACTTTACGAAGTTGGCGAAGCATCTGCGCAGAACTGTAAGAACGCTTACCCTTACGCAATGGCATACAAACGCTTGTTTGACCGTGTTGTTTTGAAAATCTGTAAACTTGCGTTTGACGGCATCTATTCCGATAGCGAAGCAGATGAATTTAAAGAGCGCTATGAAGAAGAGCCGCAGCCTGTCACAACAGCGCCAGAAGTTACCGCACAGGTTGTAAAGGACATGGCAACAACTGCGCTGAAAGGATATGCACAGCGAACCGGGAAGGACAACAAAACGGTTCAAACAGAAGCAAAAACCTTTATTGGTAAGTTGTTTAAGGACTTCACCGATGATGATTGGCGCAGCGTTGCAAAGGAGTTTGAACACAGGAAATGAAGCAGCAAATCTCCATCAAGACCGCCGTTGTTATCGGCAACACAATTACGCTGGAATGCTCCCCCGCTGACTGCGATAAAGCCCGCGCCGTTATTGACGAGGGCAAGCCCCTTGCCGCCGTCATCGGCACGGCCTCACAAAAGCGCAGCCTATCGGCCAACGCTTACGCATGGACGCTCATGAACCAGCTTGCCGCCAAAATCAACCGCCCTGTACTGGACATCTACCGTGATTTGATACGCGACATCGGCGGCAGTTCAGCCCTTGTCACCCTCCGCGCCGATGCTGCAAAAGCATTCAAAAACGGCTGGGAGAGCAAGGGCGATGGCTGGCAGGTTCACAAGCTCGATGAAATGACAACCCCGCAGGGTACGTTCTACAACCTGCAATGCTGGTACGGCTCTTCCCAGTTCGACCCATCACAGATGCACCGACTTATTGAACTGATCGTGCAGGAATGCCAGCAGCAGTGCATCCCCACCATGACCCCGGAAGAAATCGCAAAACTGAAAGGACTGACAGAAGATGACCCGCAATGAATTCGGCGTGAAGCTGGACAAGAACGGCTACGCGCCGTCGCTGTTCGTACATGAATCGTTCCGCTGTTATCACTGCCACCGCTTTGGAGACACCGCCCGGCATGAAATCTACGGCGGAAGCCGCCGCAAGGCCAGCAAGGCGCTGGGCCTATGGATTAACGTCTGCCCCGCCTGCCACGCCGCCATTCATTCAAGCGGCGACCTGCAAGACCATTACCACAAACAAGGCCAAGTGCTTGCAGAAGCCTATTACCATTGGGATCACGACGACTTTCGCCGCCGCTTCTATATTAACTACTTGGAGGACTAACCTATGTTGAATGTCGTTGCTATCATCGGAAGACTCGCTGCATCGCCGGAACTCAAAACCACGAACAGCGGCAAGTCCGTCTGTTCGTTCCGCATCGCCAACGATTCCGGCTATAAGGATGCCAGCGGCCAGAGCCAGACGAACTGGCTCGATGTCACCGCCTGGGGCAAGACTGCCGAATTCATCTGCAAATACTTTCCTAAAGGCTCCCTCATTGCCATTGATGGCCGCTTGCAGACCCGGCAGTATCAGGACAAGAGCGGCCAGAACCGCACAGCCGTTGAAATCGTGGCCCAGAACGTGAGTTTCTGCGGCAGTAAGGAAAGTGCTAGCCCAGCCCCGCAGAACGCCGCACAGCGTCCCGCAGCCCCCTCACAGCGCACGCAGGGCGAACCCGATGCCGACTACGCCCTCATTGAAGATGACGGTGATTTGCCGTTCTGAGGTGCGCGTCATGAAAGAAAGAACGAATGAAAGAAAGCAGCCGAGCCAGCTTGACCAGATTTTAGCCGTGCTGGAATCCGGCGGCACATTGACCGCACTGGATGCACTCGAGGACTTCGGATGCAACCGCCTTGCCTCCCGCATCACAGACCTAAAGCGCCGGGGCGTCCCGGTAGCCTCCCGTATGGTACAGCGCCGCAACCGCTACGGCAGACTTTGCCGTGTCGCAGAATATTACTTGGAGTGTTGAAAAATGGCTAACGAGGGCTTCATCAAGCTGTACAGAAAAATGCTCGAATGGGGCTGGTATGATGACGGCCCCACAAAGGACGTGTTTATTCACCTGCTGCTGATTGCCAGCTATGAGGATAAATTTTATCGTGGCATCCCTTTGGAACGTGGTCAAGTTGTTACCACTGTAAAGGAAATGGAAGTCAAACTCGGGCTAACAACGCAACAAATCCGAACCGCTTTGTCCAAGCTGATTTCAACAAACGAAGTAACAAAGAAATCAACGTCAAAATTTACCGTCTACACGATAAATAATTACGCTGATTATCAATCATCCAACAACGACAATAACAAACCAGCAACAAACGAGCAACAAACGAGCAACAAACCCTCTAATACTAAGAAGGTAAGAAGTAAAGAATATATAGCTACTACTGCTGCCAGCGGCGCCGGGTGTGACCTGTATAACCAGGATTTATCCGACTGCATTCAGTGCTATGAACAGAACTGTGGTTCCATCCCCCGCGCTGTATCCGATGAAATCAAAGCGGCCCTGCAAAAATTTCCAGCCGCCATCATCTGTCAGGCAATAGAAGAAGCCGCCGTTCATAACTCCCGGCGTTGGAGTTACATATCCCAAATCCTGGCGCGCTGTGAGCAGGAAGGAATCTACACTGTGGAAGCTTTCAAGGCAAAGCGCGACAGTGCTAAAGCGGCCCGCACCGCGCCACGCCAGACCGACGCCGCAGCCGCAATGGAGCGATTAAAGCAACTCGCGAAAGGAGTGACCACCGATGACTGAACAGGAAACTGCCGTCTTTCTGCTGTCCTGCACCAACTACTGGGCAAACCTCATGCGCGGCAAAGACCCGGACGAAATGACAAAAGCCTGGGCCACAGCACTGAAAGATGTTCCCTTGCAGGCGGCCAAGAGCGGCGCGGCAAATCTGGCCGCCACACTGAAATTCCCACCCACCGTTGCCGAACTGCGCACGGCGGCAGCGGAATTTCTCCCGCACAAAATCGAATCGTTTGACGTTCTGTTTGCCCGCACCTGCCATGCGTGCCTGCACTTTGACACGCCGCTCTATCAGAAAATCCAACGCGACGAGGTAAATACGCAGGAGGCGTTGAAGCTGCATGCCAAAGTATGAAATCATCACCTACTCCCGCTCTACCGGCGACATCACCCACTCCAGCGCCTGTATTCCACGCGCTGGAACGCTGAAGCCGCCCTGCGCACCGCAGGATACACCCAAAATCCCCGCCTGCCGGACATCTGGTACAGCGAGAAGTACTATGCGAAAGTAAAGGAGATTGTACCGTGATACAAAAATACATAATCTCCCTGCCCCCTATTACCAAGAAGAACTCCCAGCAGATACTTACCAACCACCGCACCGGCAAGCCGTTCATCGCCCCCAGCAGGCAGTACAAGAAGTACGAACAGGCCGCTATGTGGTATCTCACCCCAAAGCCTAAAGCCCCGCTGTCAGGGCGCTACCGCGTCGCCACGGTATTCTATATGCCGACCCGCCGTAAAGTAGATCTCACGAACTTGATGGAGGCTGCCCATGACACCCTTGTCGCCGCCAAAATCCTTGCAGACGACAACAACGCCATCATCGCTAGCGTGGACGGCTCCCGCGTGCTGTACGACAAATCCAACCCACGCACCGAAATTTTTATTGAAGAATTGGAGGATGAAGTAGATGACAACTGAACGTAAATGCCCTGACTGCGGCTGCTGCTGCGACTATAGCAGTCCATGCTGCAATCTGAAAGGCGGTAACGCAGACCATCCGGGCGGCTGTAAAAAGATTACATCCGGGAATCTGTACATAAGCTCTACAATCGGGACTCCCGCCGTATTGGAACAGTTGGCAGAAGAAAGCGCAGAGCTTGCGCAGGCAGCCTTGAAATTTGCCCGTAAGCTCCGCGATGAGAATCCGACGCCAAAATCAGAAGAAGAATGCTTACAGGATTTGCTTGAAGAACTGGCAGACGTAAAGCTCTGTATGGAGGTTTTTGAAGAAAAAAACTACTACCCAGATGAAATCGAGCAAATCATGCAGCAAAAGCGCAAACGCTGGGAAAGCCGTATTTCGGAAAGCAAGGAAGTGTAACTCATGAAAGCCAGACTTCATCCCACCCCGGCCATGCAGAAGGCCATAGACGCTTATGCAGAAGCTAAAATTCAGAACATCCAGTGCCGTGCGCAGGAAGCTGTCATGAAGGAGCGCAACGACATTGCTACTCGCGCCACCTATCTGTGTCTGCTGGCGTGCTATCAGGTTGGTCTTTCTCCCCGCACCCTAAAACGGATTCAGGATGCAATGACAGGCCCCGTTGCTGATAAATACAATGAGTACCGCAATGACCAGCTTGCAGACCTTTGGGCACAGGTAACACTACATGGCATCGGCATTGATGCCCCTAAAACGGAGGAACCGCTATGAAAATAGAGAAAAAAATTAAGCTGTGCCAAAACTGCGGGGCAACACCAGTAACAGGCAGGCAAATTTATTGCGACGAGTGCCGCAGGATGCTTTCTAACGAGCGAGATAGAGAAAGAAAGCAGAAAAAGAGAATCAAAGATGCCGCGTTGCTTCACGGGCTCGTAAAGCCCACTGAGCAATGTGTCCGCGAAGCAGCCGCCCTGGGCCTGACCTATGGGCAGTATGTAGCCCGCGGGCTGGATAAGGAGTGATTGTAATGGGATTTGATATTACAATAAGCCGCTACAATGTGGACAAATGTCCGCACTGCGGAAAGCCAATCAAAGGCACACTCCGCGACCATGTAGATTCTGGCGGCCGTGTCTGGAGAGAGTATCTCGAAAAAATCGGCTATTATGTGCCTTATGAAATACGAGAGAAAGAACCGGAAAGAGATTTTTACGGAAAGGATATGACACTAACAACTGAACAGGCAAAACGGCTTGCTGCGTTTGCCAAAGTATACGAACTATACGACTGGGCAATAATTGCGGAGCTTGTAGATTGTGCCATAGAAAACGGAGATTTTGTAGTTATAAACGCAGATTGGTAAGGAGTGAGACTATGGACGCAGTTGAATTTTTCCAGACGGTAAACAGGTTATGCAAAAATCAAATATGCGCGGAATGTCCCATTTGTAAAAAGGGCATGATTAAGGATATGTGTATGGTCAGGCGCACGGTTATGCTCGGCGACGCTTCAGTTGAAAGCATTGAGAAAATGATTTCAATTGTCGAACAATGGGCAAAAGACAACCCCGTCAAGACCCGCAATTTCGCCGTTGAAAGTTTCCGGGCACTTATCAAAGCAGAACCTACCGTGACCCCGTCGCCTGTCTACGCAAAGAGAGTCTTATTAGATCGGGAGGTTCGGCACGACCTGCAAAATGCGTTTCCGAAAGCGTTTTTAAATTTGCGTTTGGAGCTGATCGCTTACCCAGCCCGCAACACCACCGTACCGCTGTACGGTGCGGACACGCTTGACGAACTGAATGCCCGGATTATTGAATGGTGCAGCCGTGAAGCCTGTAAGTCCAACAGTCCGGCAAGTATGAAATACCATCTGAACGGCATAAACCAGTTCTGCCACACAGACTTTACCCGTGACGGCATGGAATATATCTATACTAATCTGGGCAACGGTATCAACCATGATCTGTGCCTGCGCTTTGTCGGTGAAATGGACTTTAATCTGAACAAGCTGAAACACGAGATTGAGAAAATGGAGAAGCCGACATGAACAGCGCCGTCTTTTACTCCAGTAAAACCGATATGTGGGCAACGCCGCAGGATTTCTTCGATGCCCTCGACGCCGAATTCCATTTCACGCTGGATGCCTGCGCAGTCAAGGAGAATGCAAAGTGCGAGGCCTACTATACCCCAGAGCAAGACGGCCTTGACCAGCCTTGGACAGGCCGAGTTTGGTGTAATCCACCATACGGGCGGAACGTTGGCCAGTGGGTCAAAAAGGCCCACGACACTGCTTCTGGGGGGGGATTTGTTGTTATGCTACTGCCTGCCCGCACTGATACACGCTGGTTTCACGATTACATCTATGGCAAAACGGAAGTCAGGTTTATCAAAGGTCGCTTGAAATTTGGCAGTTGTCAAAACGCGGCCCCGTTTCCAAGCATGGTTGTAATTTTCGGAGGTGAACGCAAAAATGAGTAGAACCCCATCTGAACCCCTGCGCTGTGAAACCTGCCTGTATTGGAAAGATTTCAACGGCGTATGCTTTTGCGGCGCAAGCCCCTATTGTGCCGACTTCACGGACGGCGATGACGGCTGCTGTTACTGGCAGCAGAAAGAGCCTGCTACACAATCTGAGGACGAGCAACTAGAGGAGGTATCAAAATGAGCACAACAATAGGCTGCCCGATTCCCGGCGCAAGCCAGCCGAAAGAACAAAAAAGATTCATTGACAGGCCGATGCGGCTCATTGACGCAAGGAAAGTTATGATTGCCGTTTTTAACGCAATCGAGATGGACGAGGACGAATACAACGCCATAAAAGCGGAAGTGGACGAGATACCCACCATCGACCCGGAATCCATGCGACCTAAGGCGCATTGGAAAAGAATACAAGATGTGGCCTATATGTGCACTTACTGCAAGTCATGTTTTGCGTTTATACCGTTATTGCCCGGAATGTGGTGCAAAGATATTGAACGCTTATGCGTTCGCTCGTGAACGATAGTTTCCGGAGGTGACCCCATGACCATTATCCTTGCTATCGCCGCCATCTGTGTTTACGACCTGTGCGGCCTGCTCGCCGTCCTGTACATCAACCACACAGACAGAATGGACACCGTAGACGGCGCAGACAACGTTATTGTCCTTATTTTCTGGCCGCTGCTGGTCGTAACCCGAAGCGGCATTGCATGTTATAGAATCATAATGAGGCTTCTAAAATGAATTCTACCCCAGGAGGTGACCCAATGACAAAACAGCAACTAGTTGATGAATACGCCCGCGAACATCTTTGCGCGACGTGCGAGTGGAAGAATGGCGATATTTGCACGCTGCCGCGCTGCATGAAACTGGAAGAGAGGAGATACAATGACCAGAGAAGAATTCAACCAAAAGAAAGCGTGGCTATGGAGATACCAACGAAGCAGGAATCATGAACGGCAGCTGCGTCAGCAGATACAGAGCGAACGTGAGCGGGCAACAGCGACCACGAAAGCATTATCCCCCGTGGTGGTGTCTGCTTGCGGTAAAAATAAAATCGAGGATGCCGTTTGCAGAATCATGGAGCGTCAGGAAGCTCTATACAAGCAGATTATTGAAACCGAAATGCAAAGGGAAGAAATCGAAACCGCAATAAACTCTGTTCAAGACCAAATGCAGCGGGACGTTCTGCGGGAGCGGTATATTGTCGGCACCCCGTATTGGTGGAAAATTGCGATAAATCTAAATATTTCCGAGCGATGGGCAAAGAAATTACACCGCGCTGCAATTGAAAATCTGTGCACTCCAGTTCACTTTTAACCTGCTATTATAGATATGCTGGATGATGTAGGAACGGGACAGCCTACGGCATAGCTAAAATCTCTTTTCTTTACCATTTAAATTCTCCTATTCATAGATGGCAGCCGGGAAAGACCGGCATTTTATATGCTGCATAGCCGATTCTATCCACAAAGAATAAGGGATCCGCGTTCCGAAGCAACGGCGTGGCAAAGGTGCAAGGCCTATGTGCAGTACCAGAGGGCAGGGTCGCAACCTGTCTGTGTGAGAGTGCGCGGTATACCTCACAAATGATGACAATGGTCGTGCAAACGGCAAGCCGCACATGCCCTTGTAGCTCAATGGCAAGAGCCTTGGTGTGCCGGTTCAAGTCCGGCTGAGGGCACATGCTGGGTCGCTCCCACCGGTGAAAGCCCGGCGCAGGCAAAACGCGATAGATAACCTGAACGCTGTAAGCAAAGCGGCAAGCCGATCAGGAGCGCGGCGCGATGGCAGACCGCAACGGGACTTCGAGAGCCTGAAAAAATCTGCCCGGCATCTGCTTGTGCGGACTCCGTTACTGACGCAGTTACGCATCGCCGAAAAGCATTTATCAAAGCAGAAACCGTAAACCAGCAGACGGGATATAAAACGGGTTGGACGCCGCGTTGTGATTTCCTACGCGGGATATAAATAGAGGAAATCAAAAATCGTTGCGGATTTGCTCCCCGAAACGGGTGAGGTCGGCACAGCATACCGACAGGGCGGGAACGCGCTTTTCCTCCGGCGCAAAGGGGGTTTGGAGGATATAAGCCTACACAAATTGTGTGGGCTTTTTGTGTTTTGGAGGAACTTGCAAGATGCGTTACGGAGTGCCATATCGGGGCAGCAAAAACAAAATTGCCGACTGGGTTGTTGACCACCTTCCGGACGGAAAAACGCTTGTTGATTTGTTTGCCGGTGGATGCGCCGTTACTCATGCTGCTATTTTGGCTGGCAGGTGGGAGAACTTTATCATAAACGATTTGGGTGACGCGCCAGAAGTTTTTGAAAATGCGGTAAATGGAAAATATGCAAACGAAAAGCGATGGATTAATCGAGAAACATTCCAAAAATTGAAGGACGTTGACCCGTATGTGAGATTTTGCTGGAGCTTTGGGAATAACGGGCGCGATTATCTATATGCGAAAGAAGTAGAACCGTGGAAAAAAGCGCTGCACTATGCGCGGGTTTTTGGCGACACATCGCTCCTGCGAAATATGGAAATTGAAGGAGACGGAAGCTGTGCAGACGTTCTGGCGCATAAAGCCGAGTACAAGGAAAAATATATTCGGTGGTGGCTTCTACGTCAGAAATATCCCCAAGCAGAGTTTGACAAACTGATTAAAAACGTGAAGAACGATGTTGAGAGAGGCGAGGAAGAACTGAGGGCGTATCTTTTGAAAGCCTTGAAATCGTCAGGCTTGACGCAGGCTGAGGTTCAGCGTCGACTCGGAACGCAAATGGCAGGGCATTACTTCGGGCGCTCACAGTGGGGATTCCCGACGCAGGAAATGTACCAGCGTATGCAGGAGTTTATGCCGCTTCCCGATGATTATAATGAGCTTGTCGGATTGTACAGGCTTAGACAAAGTCTGGAAAGTCTGCAAAGTCTGCAAAGTCTGCAAAGTCTGGAAAGTCTGCAAAGTCTGGAAAGTCTGCAAAGGCTGGAAAGTCTGCAAAGGCTGGAAAGTCTGCAAAGGCTGGAAAGTCTGCAAAGGCTGGAAAGGTTGCAACTTGATTATAGAAACGTTGAAATTCCGAAAGACGCTGTTGTGTACGCTGACCCTCCATATAAAAATACAGGCAGCACCGGGTATGCTGGGCAATTTGATTATGATGCTTTTGAAAAATGGCTCGCAGACGTTCCATTTATGGTAATTTTGAGCGAATACAATGCACCAAAAGGGTGTACGGAAATTGCAAGCATAAAAAAGCAGCGGGCAATGGGAACGGGAAATAAAGGCGGGACAAACATAGAAAAGTTGTTTGTGCAAGACAGATTCTATGAACGTTACAAGTACGTAATGGATTATCAGTTCGAGATGGAAGCATAAAGCGAGGTGATAAAGTGGCATCAAGAAAAAATCCGGTGGGCGCACCACCTAAATACAGAAGCGTAAAGGCAATGCAAGAAAAGATTGATGCCTACTTTGAAGCCTGCAAAGGACAGCCGTTCTTAGACGATAACGGCGAACCAATGCGAAATAAAAACGGCTATATCATCTATGACGATAAAAAGCCGCCTACTGTGACAGGATTGGCGCTTGCGCTTGGTTTTGCATCAAGGCAGGCGCTTTTGAATTACCAAAACAAACCAGAGTTCAATGACACGATTACGCGTGCAAAGACCCGTTGTGAACAGTACGCCGAAGAAAGACTGTATGACAAAGACGGCTCCGGCGGCGCACAGTTTAGTTTACGGGCAAATTTTGGATGGCAGGATAAGCCGGAACAACAGCAGGATAGCGAGGTGCTAATCATAGATGACTTATAAGCTATCTGGCGTTGTTTCCCCTTGCTTCTCTAAAGTCCACCGTGAAATCAAGGCAGGCAATGTAAAAGAGCTTGTAGCAAAGGGCGGGCGCGGCAGTACAAAATCCAGCTATATTAGCATAGAGCTAATTTTGCAGCTGCTAAAGCATCCGCAATGCCACGCGGCGGTTTTCCGCAAGGTCGGCAACACACTGCGCACAAGCGTTTATGCGCAAATCGTTTGGGCTATTAATGCGCTTGGATTGCACGACCATTTTCGCTGCACTGTTTCCCCGATGGAATGCACCTATTTGCCAACTGGGCAAAAGGTGCTTTTTTTCGGCGTTGACGACCCTGGCAAGGTAAAGTCAATTAAAGTGCCGTTTGGTTATATCGGTATCTGCTGGTTTGAAGAACTTGACCAGTTTGACGGTGAAGAGCAAATCCGAAACGTGGAGCAGTCTTGCTTGCGCGGCGGTGACTGGTTTATCACATTCAAGAGCTTCAACCCGCCAGCAATGGCGCGGAACTGGGCCAACGGATACGCACTGAAAGCCCGAGATGGAAAGCTAATACATCATAGCACCTACAAAACAACGCCCAAAGAATGGCTCGGAGAGCGGTTTCTGACCGATGCTGAATACTTGCAGCGCACAAACGAAACGGCCTACCGACACGAGTATCTGGGCGAGGTTGTCGGAAGCGGCACAGCGGTATTCGAAAACCTGAAAATTCAACCAATCACAGACGAGCAGTTGAAAACATTCGACAGAATCAAACGCGGCGTTGACTGGGGCTGGTATCCTGACCCATGGGCATACAATGCGATGCACTTTGATGCAGCGCGGCGCACGCTTTACATCTTCGACGAGCTAACGCGGCGCAGAACCAGCAATAGAGACACGGCGCAATTGCTTTTGGATAAAGGGCTGACACGTGAGGATAAAGTCTGCGCGGATAGCGCCGAGCCGAAATCCATTGCGGACTATAACAAGTACGGTGTGAAAACATTCCCGGCCAGGAAAGGGCCGAAATCGGTTCGATACGGCACGAAGTGGCTGCAAATGCTGGAAGCGATTGTCATTGACCCGGAACGTTGCCCGGACACTGCAAAAGAGTTCAGTGAGTATGAATACGAGCAGGACGGCAAGACGGGGGAAGTACTGGAAGGCTACCCGGATTTGAACAACCATCACATTGACGCGGTGCGTTATGCGATGGAAAGCACAGCAAACAAAGCCGGAGACAATACGGCAATGAAGTATCAAAGCATTTACAGATAGGCGGTGAGGGAAAATCAGAACATATCAAGACTTTGTGGCGGTCGGTGAAGATGAACGTTCCCGCATGGGGTTTGTGTTTGACACCATCAACGATTTTAAAGGCCAGAAAAAGACGCGGGACATGCTGGACGCAAAGCTGTACTATTGGGGCGAAAATCCCACAATCAACCGCTATGAAAAGATGGTGTACGACCTTGAGGGAAAAGCGCATCCCGATATGTACACAGCAAACCACAAGATTGCCAGCAAGTTTTTTGGATTTGTTGTAGACCAAGAAGTTTCCTACCTTCTGGGCAACGGCGTTGCGTTTAACAAGGACGCCACAAAAAAGGCGCTTGGTGCCACGTTTGATGAAGATATTATGGATGCTGCCCGCCATGCGTTGATTGGTGGGCAGTCTTTCGTATTCTGGAATCTTGACCATATTCAGGTGTTTGCGCCGGAGCAGTTTGTGCCACTATACGATGAAGAGGACGGCGCACTAAAAGCCGGAATCAGGTTCTGGCAGATTGACCCGGACAAACCGCTGAGGGCAACGCTGTACGAGATGGACGGTTACACGGACTACATCAAGCCGCGCAACGGTGAAGTGCGCAGTTTAAACGGGAAACTGCCGTACAAGTTGAAAGTGCGGTACTCGGAGATTGACGGCACAGAAATTTATGACGGCGAGAATTATCCCGGATTCCCCATTATTCCGCTGAAAAACGGTGAACAGGCACGCAGCGAACTGTGCGGCAGGAAAAACACCGTTGACGCGCTCGACCTTGCCAGCAGCAACATGGTAAACAATGTGGATGAGGGCAACCTCATCTATTGGGTGCTGACGAACTGCGGCGGCATGGATGAAATTGACGATGCAAAGTTTGTGGAGCGACTTAAAACTACCCACGTTGCCCATGCTGACGGTGACGAGGGCGCAAAAGCCACGCCACAGAGCATCGAAGCGCCGTTCCAAGGCACGCAAGCCACCATTGATGTGCTCACCAAAAAGCTATACGAGGACTTTCAGGCCTTTGATTCTGCGGCTGTTAGCGCTGGCAACCAAACTGCAACGGCCATCAAGGCCAGTTATGTGCCACTCGACCTGAAAACGGACAAGTTTGAAAGCTGCGTGACGCGCTGCATCAAGGGCATTTTGGCGGTTGCCGGGCTTGATGACGATCCGACATACACGCGCAACCAGATTATCAACAAGCAGGAAGAGGCGCAGACCGTGATGCTGGGTGCGGAATACTACGATGATGAATACATCACAAAAAAGCTGCTGACTATTCTCGGCGACTCAGACCAGTACGAGGAATTGATGAAGCGAAAGGCGGCAAAGGAGCTAGACCGCACGACAGAAGGCGAGGGATGACAAGATGTTAAATTTTGAAAACCTCGAAAAAGCCAACTTTTTAGGCGTTGGCAAATACGATACGCCGATTATCCAGCCGGAACATATAGACGTGCGGCATTTGGAGTGGATTCCGTTTGATAAGGCGCTTGTATCCAAAGACAGAGCCACAAAAGGCGTGCATTTCTACTGCTACGACTTCCTGTTTTCCAGAGTATGGAATAATCCTGACAAGTACATCAATTTGCTGTCGCAGTTTGGAGCAGTCTGCGCACCGGATTTTTCGCTGTATTCTGAAATGCCACTTGCTATGCAGATTTACAACCATTACCGCAAGCATTGGTGCGCGGCGTATTGGCAGGCGCATGAGATACACGTTATTCCTACCCTATGTTGGTGCGGCATGGATAGCTTTGAATGGTGCTTAGACGGCACACCAAAACACAGCATTGTTTCTATTTCAAGCGTTGGCACACAAAGCAACGACTATGAAAAAGAATGCTTTGCTAGGCAATGCCGCAAGGCGCTGGAAATTTTGGAACCGTCAGAAATTTTGTGGTACGGCAAATGCCCGGATGAATTTGACTGGAACGTGACAAAAATTGTGCCACGATACGAGAAAATTAAAGAAAGGCGGTTGATAGCACATGGCAAAACGCGGTAGCGGCGGCGCTGGTAGGGGTGGCGGCAAGGCTAAAAGCAGATTCGGAAACCCTGTAAAGACTTTAAAAAAAGTAACTCAAGAAAAAACGACCGCGCCTACTTTGAAAACAGCAAAAGACATTGTTCCGTGGGTGAAGCATCAATCTGGAGTAGATTTGGATAAATATAGAGATTCCGTAACAAGAGGATTTGATAAGCGCAATCAGATTTTTGTTGATGCTTCCAAAATGTCAAAAACTGAACGACGCTCCCTTGGACTGTTAGAAACGCATAGAGGCTACAAAACCAATATTACTACAGAATTAAGCGGTGCATGGCTACTTGGTATTAAAGTTAAGAAAAAATGAAAAAACCTGATTATGCGCACCGCCTGACAGATGCGAAGCTCGCCAAGCTAGAACAGCGCATCGCAAAGCTGTACAAAGAAGCTGCTGACGAATTGACAAACACGGTGAAAGCCTATTTTGAGCAGTTCGAAAGGCGTGATGCAGCCATGAAAGAAAAGCTCGATGCAGGCGAAATAACAGAGCAGCAATACAAGCAGTGGCGGCTTGCGCAGATGGGCAGAGGCAAGCGTTTTACGGCGCTGCGGGACAAGGTGGCAGAAAGATACACCAACGCCAACGAAACGGCTGTGGCCTATGTCAATGACGCTACGCCTGGCATTTACAGCTTGAACCGCAATTACTCTGCTTACAAAATCGAGCAGGTTTCCGACAAAGCAGATTTTACGCTGTGGGACGAGCAGACAGTTAAACGTCTGATTGTGGAACAGCCTGACTTGATGCCGTACTACCCGCCAAAGCGTGCATTGCAGCGCGGCATTGATTTGAAGTACGGAAAGCAACAGATTACAGGCAGCGTGACAAGCTCCATCCTGCAAGGCAAAAGCATACCGAAAATTGCAAACGACCTGCAACAGCGTATGCAGGATATGAGCCGTGCAAGCGCTATCAGAACGGCCAGAACGGCGGTCACGGCAGCGCAAAACGCGGGACGGCTAGATACTTACCGCGCAGCGCAGGACATGGGAATCAAGCTGAAAAAGCAATGGCTGGCAACACTGGACAACCGCACACGCCACGCACACGCAATGCTTGATGGTCAGACGGTCGATGTAGACAAGCCGTTTAAGGTTGACGGTTACGAGCTTATGTATCCGGGAGACAGTTCCGCACCGGGCTATCTTGTGTATAACTGCCGATGCACCCAGATTGCGGAGGTTGATGGCGAGGATACAAGCAGCGGCGGAAGACGCGCTATTGACCCGGAAACAGGGGAATCTGTGCTTGTGGAAGATATGACCTATGCGGAATGGGCAGGGTGGAAGAAAGCCAAACCGCCTGACGTGCTGGATATTTCCACGATGGCAGAAGCAAAAGATGCGTTGCTGAACAAAATCGGATTTAACATGGTTGAAGATTCGTTTATCAGAAACGTTGATGAACGACTTGCGGTAGAAAATACAAAACAGCTTTATGCGCTTGAACAGAAATTCGGAGCGGTAGGCCAGTCTACAGGTTCCATTTGTTCTGTGTCAAGCGGCAAAGACACGGTTGCTTATGTAAGAGGTACACTGAAAGACCCTACAAATCAAAACTTGTCTTTGTGCCCTGGTGCTTACCATAGTTACAAAGATATGGTATCCACAACATTAGGTGAAATTGAAAGAAACTGGGCAATGCCAGCACAAAAAGAAAATGCCGCAATTTATAGCGTTACCCATGAGTATGGGCATATGCTTGAGAACACTATCATTAAAAAGGCAATGGAAGAATACGGTTTAGATAAACTGGAAAAATCCATTGATTACACAAAAAAGACCCCAAAGGCAGTATTTAAGCAGTATTATAAGATACAAAGCGAAACTGAGAAAAAATGTTGTGCAGAAATACTTGACATTGCCAAAGAAACGAATGTAAACTTTAAGATAAGCGATAACTTGTCACGCTATGGCAAAACAAATTATGCAGAGTTTTTTGCAGAGGTTTTCGCAAATAGCCAACTTGGCGCACCAAATGAGCTTGGCAAGGCCATGTTGGTTTGGCTTGAAAGGAAGGGGCTTGTAAAATGAAAACAGAACCATATTTTATGAGAAATAAGGATTGGTACTATTTCGATGAAGCGGAATTTTGTTACAAGCTGACAGAAAAGGCCCCGCCTGAAGCTGTACAATCTTATGATGATTTTTATAAAGAGAAAATTGTTAAAGATAAAAGCGGAAATGTTTGGTTTGAAAAATAGGGGGTCAAACAATGAATCCATTAAAAAGATTTTTAGGTGATACATCAAGCGAACAGTTTAGAGTTTATGACACTTCCGATGAAGCCGAAAAGCACGTAAGCATCTTTGGGGTCGAAGATGTAACCATTACAGAAGATGACATTAAAAATCTCCGAGAGGGCAAAACGCTTGTGTGCGAGATTATGAATGAATACAGCATTATGATGCGATTAGAAAACAATGAAAATCACACTTGAAGACCACAGCGCTGAAGTCTACAAAGAGCTTGAAGCGGCTTGCCAGCGGGCGCTGGAAAAGTGCGGGCTTGTCGGTGAGGGGTATGCAAAAAAGCTATGCCCCGTTGACACGGGCAATCTGCGAAACAGCATTACCCATATGGTAAACGACGGCGAAAAAGCTGCATATATCGGCACAAATAGCGAGTATGCAGTTTATGTGGAGTGCGGCACGGGTGTTTATTATCCCGGTGGCAGACAAACGCCGTGGGTGTACCAAGATGCAAAAGGCAATTGGCATCTGACACACGGCCAACGCGCAAAACCGTACATCAAGCCCGCAGTGGCAGACCATGCCGCGCAGTATAACAGAATTATCGAACAAGAGCTGAAAGGCAAATAAGCCTCTCGGCTCTTTTTAGTGGTTGTTTCCATTTTGGAAACGGCCACTTTTTTATACACAAAAAATGTTTCCTTTCAAATTATCTGAAAGAAAACGTTTTTACAAACCTTTTGCAAAAACAGCAAAAAACCGCTGTTTTTATATAAACGCGAATGTCGAAGAACTGACACCGAAGAAAAGGAGCGAAAACATGGCATTAACTCGTAAAGGACTTCTTGCGGCAGGGCTGACCGAAAATCAGGTTGACTTTGTTATGGAAGGCCACACTGAAACCGTAGACGGCCTTAAAGAGGAGCGCGACCGCTATAAAGCCGATGCGGAAAAACTTCCCGGCGTTCAAAAGGAACTGGACGACCTGAAAGGAAAGGGCGATGACGGTTACAAGGCAAAGTATGAATCCGAGCACCAGGCTTTTGAGGATTACAAAACCAGCGTGGCCGCTGAAAAGACTACCGCTGCCAAAGAAAAGGCAGTGGAAGCCGTGCTGAAGAAAATCGGCGTATCCGAAAAGCGCTTGCAGAGCGTGGCGAAGCTGGCAAAGGCTGACGGCCTGCTTGATGCGCTGGAGCTGAACGATGACGGAGCTGTAAAAGAGGCTGACAAGCTGGAAAAGAGCTTGAAGGACAGTTACAGCGAGTACATCACCACCACCAGCACAAAGGGAGCCGACACGCCCACCCCGCCCGCCAACAGCGGCGGCGCAAATCTCACAATGGCCGACATCTACAAAAAAGATGAAAAAGGGCGCTATGTCATGGATTATGAAGCACGCCTGAAGGCCATCGAAGAAAATCTGAACAACCAGAACACATGAAAGGAGCCTTAAAATGGCAGCAACTAAAGTTGAAACCCTGACCACCCCCCGCGACAGTTTGCCCAATGTCTACACCGGCGTGACTGCTCGCGAGCTGGATTTTGTGACCCGCTTTGCCGACAACTGGGAGGCACTGCGGGAAATCTACGGCATCATGCGGCCCATCCGCAAGCAGTCGGGCACCTCGCTGGTGTCTTACACCGCTAGCGTTGCGCTGGAGAGCGGCACTGTGCCCGCCGGTGCTGTAATCCCCTATAGCAAAACCACTATCACCACGGCCACAAAGGAAGACATCACCCTGCAAAAGTACGCAAAAGCCGTGCCCATCGAGGATGTGGACAAGTATGGCGCGACTATTGCCGTACAGAAGTCCGACGATGCTTTCCTCACCAAGCTGCAAAACGAGGTGATGAGCAAATTCTACACCTTCCTGAACACCGGCAGCCTGACCGGCGAAGCTGCCTCCTGGCAGGCCGCTCTGGCGAAGGCACAGGGCGAGGTGCTGAACAAGTTTGCCACCATTCAGAAGGATGTGACCGAAGTAGTCGGCTTTGCGAACATCCTGGATGCTTACGACTATCTGGGCAGTGCGCAGGTGACCGTGCAGAACGCTTTCGGCCTGACCTACATCAAGAACTTTATGGGCTATAGCACCCTGTTCCTGCTGCCCGCAACTCAGATTGCCCGCAACAAGGTCATTGCAACCCCCGTTGAGAACATTGACCTGTACTATGTTGACCCCTCTAGCGAGTTTTCGAGCCTGGGCCTGACTTACACCGTGAGCGGTGAAACTCCCCTGATCGGCTTCCACGCTCAGGGCAACTATGGCACTGCTGTGGGTGAGAGCTTTGCGGTTATGGGCATGGCGCTGTGGGCCGAGTACCTGGACGGCATTGCGGTTATCACTGTCAATCCTGCTGCGGCTAAAGCCGCTGTAAACACCAAGGGCTGATAAAAGGAGGCAGCGTAATGCTTGAAGAATTGATGCGAGAGTGCCGGAACTGGTTTAAGGTTCCGGATGGCGCGTACAGCGGCACATTTACCATCAAGGACGGCAGCATTACGCTGCCTTTTTTAGTTGAGGGGCAATATTTCCGCATTATCGGGAGCGTGTTCAACGATGGCGTGTACCAGTACGGTGCTGGCAGTTTGACCGATGAAACGTTTGACGGTGCTGTGTGGGCGCTGGCTGTGCCCGCTGACTTTATTTCTCTGGTTGAGGATGTGGAAGCATGGCGCAACAAGTATGAGAACGCCGCAAACAGCCCGTTTCAAAGCGAGAGTTTCGCAGGGTATAGTTACACCAAATCGAGCGCAAACGGCAATTATGGCGGCTCTGTGACGGGCTGGCAGGGTGTGTTCGCGCCACGGCTGAACAAATGGAGAAAGCTATGAGTCTTTTAGATGATTTTTCGCACAGCTGCATCATTATGGATAAGCTGACAAAGCCTGACGGCGAGGGCGGCTATGCTACCGAGTGGAGAGAGGGCGCAGAGTTTGCGAATTATGTTGCCTTGGACAGCAGCCTTGAAGCACGGCAGGCCGAAGCGCAGGGCGTGACCAGCGTATATACCGGCATTGTGCGGATAGATGTGCCTATTGAGTACGGCAGCGTGTACAAGGACTTGACTACTGGGGCATATTTTCTGGTCACGAGCCGCCCGGAAGAAAAGCAAGCCCCTGCAAGCGCTTCCCCGATGCTGAACGGCCTAAAAAGTTTTACGGCTGAAAGACTGCGGGAGGGATTGCCTACATGACAAAGGGCGCTGCATTACAGCAGTTTTTCGGGCAATTTATGACCGCATACGCCAGCAACGCCGTTCCGGATGACGCTGTACTCCCATACCTGACCTATGATGCGGTGTTTGACGCATGGGGCGGAGGGGCGGTATCGCTGACGGTCAACATGTGGTTCCATACCACGAGCGAAGCGGTGCCCAATGCAAAGGCGCTTGAGCTTTCGGACGCGCTGGGCATTGGCGGTGTGACGCTGCCGGTAGATGGCGGCTTGATTTGGTTAAAACGCGGCTCCCCGTTCTGCCAATCGCTGGCAGATGACACAGACAAAAACCTAAAACGGCGGTACATCAACGTGACCGCCGAATTTTTATGCCTAAATTGAGGTGAAAGCATGAAATTTACTCGTATCCCCGAATCGGCGTTCAAGGAATTGGTTCTGAACGCCGGGTATCTTGCAACTACGTTTGACCCGACTGCCGGTACTGCGCCGGAAGAAAGTGCGCTGCTTGGAGCCACGACCGGCGGCATCAACTTTACGGCTGTGCCAAGCTTTACCGACTTCGGCGAGGACATCGACAACTGCCCCAAGAACATGAAAGAGCTGAAGCAGATTGAATCTTGGGAAGTCAAGTGCAGTGGCACTTATGTTTCGGCATCTCCTGCTAATGTAAAAAGTATGCTTGGCGCAGCAGAGGAAACAACCACTTCCAAGGTTTCAAAAATCACGCCGCGCAATGATTTGAAAGACAGCGACTTTACCGATTTGTGGCTGCTGTGCGATTACTCTGACAAGCACGGCGCTACGAACGGCGGTTTCTGCGCCATTCACATGATGAATACGATGTCTACCGGCGGTTTCAGCTTGCAGACGGGCGACAAGGAGAAAGGCCAGATGAGCTTTGAATACACGGCGCACTACTCCATTACCGCGCAGGACACTGTGCCGTGCGAGGTGTATATCAAGGCCGGAGAGGATGAAGCATAATGCGGATTTTTTCTGAACTTAGCACTGACGAAGCGCTGGAAGTCGTTTTGCAAATCGCGCAGCCCATCACAAACCTGATCGATGATGAAGCGCTTGTGAAAGAGATGCAGAAAGCTATGCCGAAGGGCGAAACGACCCGTATTGCAATGCAGCGTTTTGGCCTTGCGAAAATTGTTAAGCTGCTAAACATCGCGTTGAAGCAGCACCGCGAGGATGTATACGCAGTCCTTGCCCCGTTTAACGGCCTGACGGTGGAAGAAATCGGCAAACAGAATTTCCTTATCACCTGCAAGCAGGTTGCTGACCTGCTGAACGATAAGGGATTTGTTGATTTTTTCAAATCGTATCTCGGTGGCGGGCAGAACAAGTAATCCCTGTACTGCTGAAAATGCCGAAACTGAGCGCAAAGGCGCTTGTGTCGGCGCTGCCTTACGCTTTAAAAACTGATTTTGAAGAACAGATGTACAAGGTGTACATGACAGACAGCGCGTGGAGCCTTGTGGTAGCTGTGACAGGCGTAAAGGACAGGCCAGCGAGATATATTGACATTATCCACCCACCCAAAGTGGATACGCGTACACCAGAACAGGTGCAGGCAGATTTCAAAGACTTTGCGGCGCGGCATGGGTTGAAAACAAAAGAACGGCAGGAGGTGAGCGAGTAAGTGGACGTATTTGACCTTTTTGCAAAAATCTCGCTAGATTCCAGCGAATACGAGAAAGGCTTGAAAAATGCGAAAAGCAGCGCAAGCGGATTAACGGGACTGTTCGGAAAGGTTGGTTCAGCCGCTTCAACAGTTGGAAAAGGCATCTTTAACGTTGCGACGAACGTTGCGAAAGTATCCGTTGCCGCTACTACGGCAGGTGCAACAGCAATTTCAGCGTTGACGGGACTAGCAATTAGCAGTTATGCAGATTACGAGCAGCTTGTAGGTGGCGTTGAGACGCTATATAAAACCAGCGCCGATAAAGTTCAGCAGTATGCGGCAGACGCGTATAAAACGGCTGGACTTTCTGCAAACGAGTACATGAACACAGCAACAACCTTTGCAGCTTCGCTTGTGTCTAGTCTGGGCGGCGATACGGAACAAGCGGCAGAGCTCGCGAACACTGCCATTTCGGATATGTCAGACAACTCAAATAAAATGGGCACGGCGATGTCTTCTATCCAAGATGCGTATAACGGTTTTGCCAAGCAAAATTATACTATGCTCGATAACCTGAAGCTCGGCTATGGCGGCACAAAAACCGAGATGGAGCGCCTGATTGATGATGCCAACAAGCTCAACGCTACCCAGGGGAAAGCCACCAATTACACCATTAACAGCTATGCGGACGTTGTAAGCGCGATTCATGATGTTCAAAACGCAATGGGCATTACTGGTACGACCTCTAAAGAAGCATCAACAACGATTCAGGGGAGTGTAAATGCTACAAAATCCGCATGGTCAAACCTTGTAACTGGAATTGCCGATGATAATGCCAATTTTGGGCAACTTATCAGCAACTTTGTGGATAGCGCAACTACAGCGGCAAGTAACATTATCCCCCGCATAGAAGTCGCCCTGAACGGCGCTGCTAAGCTGATAGAGAGCCTTGTCCCACCCATCATGGCAGAGCTGCCGAGCTTGATTGAAACCGTTCTGCCGCAGCTGGCACAATCTGCCGTGAACATTGTGCAGACGCTTGTTACGGGAATCAGCGCAAACGCGGCGCAACTTATTGATTCGGCAATTCAGATTATAACTGTGCTGGGAAACGGCATCTATCAAATGCTGCCAACCATTGCACAATCTGCCTTGCAAATCGTTTTGACGCTGGTTTCAAAGCTGAATGAGAACTTGCCGCAGATGCTTGACACTGCCGGACAAATGCTGATTGCGTTTGTAGAGGGCGTTTCGGAACACTTGCCGGACATTATGCTTGCTGCTGCATCTATCGTGGAGACCCTGCTGACTTACTTTATAGAGCATTTGCCGGACATTGTCGAAGGCGCAATGCAGATGGGCAACGCGGTCATTGATGGCATTATTGACGGCATCTCGGCAGCTTGGGACGGCCTTGTCAGCTGGTTCAATGGTTTATGGGACAGCCTGTTCGGGAATCGCTCTGTTAATGTGGATGTCAACAGTAGTGGCACAACCGGTGGCCGTGCAGGCGGCCTTGATTATGTCCCGTATAACAACTATGTTGCCAACCTGCATCGCGGCGAGATGGTACTGACTGCCGATGAAGCGGATTCTTACCGGCGCGGCAATAGCGGCGGGGGTGGCTTTACAGTTAATCAGACAATTTACGCAGCAAAGCAGACACCGGTTGAACTGGCAGCAAGCACGGCGGCATATTTCCAGCGGGCGAGGTGGGCGTTATGAGTTTTTTAAGCAAGACTTTCAAGTACGTCAACTCGCTGGGGCAGTCTATCGTGTTTGACTACGCGCATGGTTATCTTATCAGCAAGCCGGATGGCATTGATACAATTTCGGTCACTGCCAACACGGCGCAGGGCATCGGCCAAGTGGGCGCTACGGTGCAATCTAAGGCCATTCAGACGCGGCCTATTACCATCAATGGAAAAGTTATCGGCGACAATGCACAAGCGCTGAAAGACGCGCTTATGACCGTTGTACGGCCTGACCTGACCGGGGTGTTATATGCCGGAGACTGGCACATAGACGTTATTGTAACGGCATCGCCAACCATTGGCGCATCAAAACGCGGTGCTCCGTTTCAGCTTGGCCTGCTTGCTCCCTACCCGTATTGGGAAAGCGGCGAACGAAAGGCAATGCAGCTGCGCGGCGTGCAAAAAGGTTTTAAATTCCCGTGGAATATCAGCAAAACGTATTATTTTGGCAAAGTCATTGTGCTAAAATACATTGTTTTGCAGAATTTTGGGCAGTTTGATGTGCCGTTTATGCTGGAAATCAATTGCGTTGGCGAGACTGCAACAAACATAGGCATTGAAAACATGCTGACAGGGGAAGTTCTGCGGCTGGAAAAAACGCTTGTGGAAGATGAGCATGTCGTTATCAAGACATCTCACGGGAAAACAACGGTCACAAGCTCTAAGGACGGTGACTGCCGGGGCGCACTTACGCTTGAAAGTACACTGTACAGAATTCATACGGGCGATAATGCGTGGAAGCCTACTGCGGACAGCGGGCTTGAAAACGTTGAAATGAGCGTTTCGTTTGCGGAAGAAAGTGCGGGTGTAACGGTAATATGAGATTAGAGCTGTTCTCCCATGACCTTAGCAACCGACACGAAATTACCCACGCCATCAGCAGCGAGTTCAGCGACTACTATAACGATGTGGGAAAATTTACGGTTGTTTTGCCGATGGATGAGTACAACATTGGGATAGTGGAGCTGGATGCTGTTTTGTACATTGTAGAGCAGAGACTTGCGTATACGGTGGAAGAAATACAGTTCGATTGCGATAACAGCGAAATCACGTTGAACGGGTACAGCCTGAACAACAAACTGAACCGGCGTGTTATTGCGGCAACTGCCAGTATTGCCAACGTGGAAACGGATGTATACAGGGTTATTACTGCCAACCTGCGCGGTCTGCCGGTACTGCTGGCAGAGAAAAAAGGCTTGACAGAAACCGTGACGGCAACAGAGGTGTACGGGGATGAACTGTTAAACTGCATACAACCGATTTTGACAGATGCCGGGATTGGGAACCGGATGGTTTTGGACTACAGAGCCAAGACGGAAACGTTTGAATTGTATAAGGGTGTTGACCGCACAAAGGGATTAGACGCCGTGCTGTTTGTGCAGGAACGCGGAACAGCGCCCGGGCTGGTAGTTGACAAGGATATTTCTGAATACAAAAATGTGTGCTACTGTGAAGCGCAGTACAAAGACGGTACAAAATTTGTGGTGCAGGCTGGCACGGCCAGCGATGCGGAACGGCGCGAACTGTGGGCGAGCTTCAGCGGAGATAGCCAGCAGGATGGAGAGACAAACTCTGCGTTTCAGACGCGCGTTAAGCAGTATGCGGCGTTGCAGCTAGGCAGCCATTTGAACCGAAACGGATTTGACATTTGCGCAGACGGTGACGAGCTTGGCACGGCATACAATGTTGGCGATTTGGTTTGGTGCGTTTCTTTGCGGCTGGGTGTAAAGTACAAGGCAAGAATCACGGCAGCAAAGTATTCACAGGATGCAAACGGATCAAGCGTCAAGCTTGTTATTGGCGACCCGATTTTAACAGTTTTGAGGTGATAAAGTGGCAGAAATCAAAAATTTTCCGAATAACGTGGATGAATACATCGGAGCCGAAAATGTTATGAAATGGCTGCATGGGCGTTCCAGCGGCGTTTTTGGCGCAGATGGCAATTTAAGTGTTACCGCAAACGGCGATATGACGGTAAGCGTTTCAGATGGTGTGGGCTGGCTGGCGAACGACAAAGCGGACGGCACAGTTTTTTGGAATGATACAAAAGAACAGACTGGAAGCGAGTTGCAGCTGACAATCCCGTTGCCAGATGCCATTTTGCCACGTATTGACAGGATTGTTGTTAGCTGGGACACTGTGGATTATGCGGAAAAGCCGCGTATTGAAGTGCTAAAAGGAACGCCGAATAATGCACCTACCGCCACGGAACTTACAAACAACACTTTAAAACGGCAAATTTCTCTTGCGCGTATTTACGTTGCAGCAGCTGTAAGCAGCATTTCTGCGGATAGCATCACGGACGAACGGCTTGACCCCGATGTGTGTGGGCTTGTTACGGACTGGGTTAGCGTTGATACTACTACCATTCAGGCGCAGTTTTCCGCATTGCTTGAAAAGGTAAAGACCGAGCTGGCTCAACTGCACGGTGGCACAGCAATGATGACCAAGGCACAGTATGACCCGTCTGGTGGCGGGTTAAATGTCTGCGTGCAGGAATATGAGTGCAGCAAGAGCGGCAGCGTGTATGCGCTGACGGGAGAAGGCGCGGTGGGGCGGTTTAAAGTCCCCGCCGCGTGGAGTGCGGGCGATACGTGGACAGTCAACGGTGTGGCCGTGCCTGCGTATTGCGGCGCGGATGCGGCGGACGGTGACAGCGTTGTTGCCGGGCGGTGGGTGCTGTTTACCTTTGACGGGAGCCGACTGGATTTTAACGGCGGCGGTGGATTATCCAATGCGAAGCTGGCACAAGCCACCGCTGCTGCTGACAATGTGCTGGCGGGCAAAAGCTTTTATGCTGTGGATAAGACGCTTAAAAAAGGGAATATGCCGCGCCGGGGCGCAGTAGACATAACCATAAACCCGGGAAGTTCTTACGCAGTCCCCGCAGGATACCACAACGGCGAAGGCCGCGTAAAGGCGGCAACATGGACAAAAGACAAATATTTATATCTGGTCATACAGTATCAGAGCGGCTATGGAAACCCTATTCCGGAGTACGCGGCAACAGTGGTTGCACAAGACATACCGGAACCCGGATTTCTGGCGCATTATATTGGCTCTGGAAATTTTCATGCAGTTACAAATGTCTGCAATGCCAATATGCTGAATATTGGAGCCTATGCCGGAAACGGCACGGCACAAATAACACCACTAACTTACCTATATGACATTTTCCACAAAACGAATCACGATCCAGGTGTTGTTTATACATTAGGCGCCGGAGTTTATTGTTACCGTATGAGATGAGGGCTAAAGCATGGCAGAGAACACAATTATTCATGAAATCAGCCTTGCCGGATACAAAGCCACTTCCACCGGCAGCACGGATGCAGAGCCAACGCCAGAGCTGGCGGCGCAAGTGCTGGAAGCTGCCTTGCAGGCCAAGGCGGACGCAAACGCGGCGGCGATTGAAGAGCTGGCCGCATTGATAGCGGGAGGTGTTACCTGATGGTGCAATTTTATGTGTGCCGCATGACACTTGAAGATGTGCCGGAAAAGTGGATGGATGCGGTGAAAGCCAGATTGGAGGGTGTGTAATGGCATTGCATGAAGTACAGCTGAAAGGATACAGTGTTAGGCCCGGAAACTTATCGCTTGGCACTTTTGGCAGTTACGGTATCGAGCAGCTGCATGTGACCCTTGACGATACGTGGAGCGGGCTTGCTGTAACGGCAACGTTTAACCCGCCGAAGGGCGAACCCCGTGAAATCCGTTTGCCGGAAAACGGCCTTATTGATGTGCCTGCCGAAGCAACCGCCAATGAGGGTACGGGCACTATCGTGTATTGCGGCGTTGCCAATGGTGTGCAGCGCATCACAAAAACGCAGGGATACAACGTGATTACACGCGGCCCCGTTGGTGAAACTGAGCCGTTTAAACCCAGTGAATCGCTTGCCACGCAGGTTTTGCAGGCTGCACTTAACGCAGAAAATAACAGCGCGGAAGCAAAGAGTGTGGCCGATAACTTGCGAAATGATGCGGCTAACGGCAAATTTGACGGCAAGGATGGAGCAAAAGGCGACAAAGGCGACAAGGGCGATACTGGCCCGCGAGGCCCACAGGGTGAGAAGGGCGACACCGGAGAGCGCGGCCCCCAAGGTGAGCAGGGCGTTCAGGGTGTACAAGGCGAGAAGGGCGATACCGGCGCGCAGGGGCCTGTTGGCGAAACTGGCCCGGGTGGCCCCAAGGGTGATACTGGCCCGCAGGGTGAGCGCGGTGAGCAGGGGCCGCAGGGAGAGGTTGGCCCGGAGGGGCCTGCCGGAAAGGACGGCGTATAGATTGATGATGCGGCGGTGAGCGAGGACGCGCCGTGGAGCAGCAAGCACATCATTGACATGCTTTGCCCGCCTTTGGAAGAAAGCGGCAACCCTGTTGTGTGCTACCCTGTGGCGGGATATGCGCTGGGCGTGAAAGCGAAGTGGAAACCCATGCAGGAAGGCAGCGGAACGCCAAGCCCCGAAAACATCCGTCCAATCAAGGGCAGAGACTGCGTGACGGTTGAACGGTGCGGGGCGAATTTAAGCAAAATATCAGATATCTCTACGCCGAACAAAACGTTGACACCCGTCGAACTTCCAACCGAGATAGTAGCTGATATTGAAATTTCGTTCGATACGTTAAACGCCGAAATTGAGAACGTTGGTACTGCATTTTTCTTGAACAAAGCAGATGGTAAATGGAAAGCAATAACTGTTCAAGATTTTGGGATTAGCACGGCAGGGAAGATTCCAAACGGGAGAAAGACTGCTGTTTTCCACGGTGTCGCATTTAAGACTGTTGAAACAGTGATAATGGAAAATGGGTACTGTAAATGGAGTGGGAATGTGAATAACTTCTGTGTCTCCCTTATCCAAAACGCACCATACACACCGTACATCGGGCAGACCAACACCCTGACCCTGCCCGAAACCGTGTATGGTGGTGAGGTGGACGCGGTGACGGGTGAGGGAAACGAAAACACAAAGATTATCACGCTGGACGGCAACGAACTGAAATTCGTCTTATACAACAACACCTTTTATAACCTCCCGCTGCATTCTGCACCGGGGATTTTAGCACGTGGAATTATTTGTTGCAGTCACTTTGACACCAAGTTTTTAGGTGCGAATACATCTTACGGGTTTTGTTTTTTGCAAAAGTCTGATATTGATGGTCTGTTTGCCAACGCTGACGACATGAATGCCTACCTCGCCGCCCAATACGCAGCCGGAACGCCCGTACAAATCGCTTACAAGCTGGCAACTCCAACGCCCTTCACCGCGACAGGCGCACAGCCGTTGCCAGCGCTTGCAGGAGTTAATACCGTGCTGACAGACGCCGACAGCGCGACTGTGACGGGACGAGCAGACCCCATTAAACAAATCACCGATTTGGAAGCAGCGGTTGCTTCTATCAACTGAAAGGAGTAATAAAATGGCTATCAAGAGTAAAGCACGGCACGATTTGACGCTGCGCAGTATCAAGCGGGAAATCGGCGCGGGGCGTGACGTTGCGTTCTGGTTGGACAAGGCGTACACGCACTACGACAATAGCCTGCTGACCGAAGAGGACATTGCCGAGGTGGAGACGCTGGCGCAGGCGTATTATGATGCGCTGGACGCTGAAACGGTGCAGGACGGCAACGCAACGAATGAGCAGATTCAAAATCCGCTGTACGAGGAGGAAGATCAATGAGACTCTCAAACGGTGAGGTGTTGCTGGCGTGGCCTCTGGCCCAGCACATCATCACACAAGGATGGTTTTACAACGACGGCAGTATGCACCGGGCCATCGACCTGCGCACCCAAATCAGCAATACCAGCACGCAGCCGGTATACGCGGCAGAGGGCGGCACAGTTGACCAGGTGCAGAACTGGGACGGCCATACCAAAACCGGGATGCAGAGCTATGGCAACATGGTGCGCATCAGGCACGCGCCCTACGAGGGAAAGCCCCTGCAGACCCGATACGCACACCTGAGCAGATATTGCGTCAAGTTAGGCCAGCAGGTCAAAGAGGGCGACCTCATCGGCTATAGCGGCACTACCGGCAATGTGTTTGGGGCGCACCTGCATTTTGAAGTCATTCTGAACGGCAGCCGCACGAATCCGCTGGTATGGCTGGGCAACGACTTCACCACGGCAAGCAGTCAGGTGTTTACTTATCGCACCGGCGAGCACGCAGTAGAAAAACCCGCAGACGCTGCACAGCCTAGCGGCGAGGAAGTGCTGATTGATGTGTCTCACCATCAGGGCGCTATCGACTGGGCAAAGGTTCCCTACCGTGCCATTATTCGCATCGGGTATCGCGGCTACGGCAGCGGAAAGCTGATGAAGGACGAGCAGTACGATGCCAACCTTGCAGGGGCGAAAGCAAGCGGAAAGCTGTTAGGCTTTTACTTCTTCTCGCAGGCGGTCACGGTGGACGAAGCCCGCGAGGAGGCAGACTTCTGCGCAAGCCTTGCCCCGACAGGCTATCCCTTGTTCTTCGACAGCGAATGGGGACACACAACCAAGACCGGCGTTCACGATGGCCGCGCCGACAACCTGACGAAAGACCAGCGCACGGCAATTGCAATGGCGTTCTGTGATAGGGCCAAAGCGCACGGATTCACGGCAGGCATCTACACCTTCACGGCCTTTGCAGGCGCGAACATCGACTACACCTACCTGTGTGAAGATTACATCGGCTGGCTGGCCGACACCCGCGCCAACTACGACACGAGCCTGCCGCGCTACATCCACCAGTACGGCCAGGCCGCAAAGGGCAGCGTTCCGGGCATCACAGAGGTGGTTGATTTGAATCATTTGGTCAAGGCCCTGCCTACGGTGGACAAGCCTGAAAGGAAGCTACAAGTGATTACCATCGGGCCGGTGAGCCAGGGAGATGCGGATGCAATTTACCTGCTGTGCCAGAGCCGCGGCCTGACGGATGCAGGGCTGTACAAATCTGAATGGGCGGAGGTGTGATGCCGATGCAGCATGTATTCTCGTTTACGCTTGCGGAGGCCTGGGCGTTTTTGATTTACGCGGCGGGTGCTGCTGCCGGACTGTATGCCGGTGGCGTTGCCATCAGCAAAGTAATCACCGCAGTAAAAAAGCCGAAGACCGACCAAGACAAACGCATTACCAAGCTTGAAGAGCGGGTGAACGCCATGGAGGGATTCTTGAAAAAAGACAAATTGCGGCTTGACAGCATGGACGAGGGGCAGCATGTGACCATGCAGGCATTGCTTGCCCTGCTTGACCACAATCTGGATGGAAACAACATTAACCAGATGCAAAAGGCAAAGGAAGCTTTGCAAAATCATCTGATTGGCTGAAAGGGAGTGCATATCTATGGGCGATTTTTTGAAAAATCTGGCTGCGCTTATCAAGGTAAAAACCATTGTGACGCTGGTTGTCGTTGCAGTTTTTGCGGCATTGGCGCTGCGGGAGAAATTACAGCCTGACACGGTCATGACCATTGTAACAATGGTTGTGGCCTTTTATTTTGGCACGCAGACAGAAAGCAAGAACAAGAAGGATGAGTAATCATGCCAAAGTTTGATTTTGTCGGCGGTTTGCTGACCGATGAAGAAACGGATGTTTTGCAGCTTCGGCGGCGCGGCTGGCGCAATGCTGATATTGCGGCAGAACTGAATTGTAGCGAGCGCACGGTAAAACGGCGCGTACACAGCATCAAAACAAAAATAGGCTGATTCAAAGGGCGCGGCTGCTTTTGTGGCCGCGCCTTTTTTATTTTGTCCCAAAAACGGCACAATGTTGGCACTTTACTGGCCTACGTTGTGCCGTCTTTTTTTGTACAATTTAGATAAAAGGAGCGGTTCGGATGGCATACAAGCAAATCAACCTAAACCCGGAACAAAAGCGCGTCGGCGATTGTACCGTCAGAGCCATTGCAGCCGCAACGCATCAATCATGGGCGGCTGTATATGCGGCGCTGGTGCTGGCAGGATTTGAACTGCATGATATGCCGTCTGCAAACTATGTCTGGGGCAGTTATCTGCGCCGATGTGGGTGGAACCGTTCGGCAATTCCGAACAGCTGCCCGGACTGCTACACAGTGGCAGATTTTGCGGCGGAGCACCCAGATGGCACGTATATTTTGGCAATGGCTACGCATGTTCTGTGCGTGGAAAATGGGGACTGGTTGGATACATGGGACAGCGGAGATGAAGTGCCGCTGTACTACTGGCAGAAAGGATGATTGACTATGGCGTTTGGCGTACCGTATCAGCCCGGCTATATGCCGAACTATTATCCAATGGGGCAGCAGATGCCGTCGGCCATGCCCGATCAACTCGCACAGCTCCGACAGGCAGCGTATCCGCAGCAACAGCCCGCGCAGCAAAGTTCGCCTATTATCTGGGTGCAGGGCGAAGAGGGCGCCAAAGCGTATATGGTGGCGGCGGGGAATAGTGTGCTGCTGATGGACAGCGAAAACAGTACATTTTATATTAAGGCCACCGACGCCAGCGGTATGCCGCAGCCATTGCGCGTTTTTGACTACTCGGAACGCACGGCAAGCCAGAAACATCCCGCACAGACCGCGCAAAAACCGAAAGAGGAATATGTCACACGGCAGGAGTTTAACGCGCTGACAGCCCGCTTTGACGCGCTGGCGGCAGATAAACCTTTGACGCGCAAGAAAAAGGAGGCAGACAATGAGCAACCCTCTGTTTAACGCTCTTGGCGGCGGCAAAATGCCGGGCGCAATGGGACAATTCCAGCAGATGATGCAGCAGTTTCAGCAGTTCCGACAGAATTTCCAAGGCGACCCGAAGCAAGAAGTTCAAAAGCTGCTGCAATCTGGCAAAATGAGCCAGCAGCAGCTAAACCAGCTGCAGGCAATGGCGCAGCAGTTCCAGAGCTTTTTAAAATAGGTTCAAACCGTGCGCACGGTGAACAATACATTCAACTTTTGAAAGGAGTTAAACATGAGTCTTTCTTCGGACGGCACTGTTATGACAATGCCTGTTCAGCCCGCAAATACGGGCAATGGCAACGGCTGGGGCTTTGGCGGCGATGGTGCGTGGTGGATTATTATTCTCTTCCTCTTCGTTTTCTGCGGCTGGGGCGGCAACTGGGGCAACAACGGCTTTGGCGGCAACGGCAGCACCGGCGCAGTTGATGGATACATCCTCACCAGTGATTTTGCCAACGTTGAGCGCAAAATCGACGTCGTAAACAACGGCCTGTGTGACGGCTTCTATGCTCAGGCACAGCTTGTCAACGGTGTGCAGAACGCTATGCAGCAGGGCTTTATGTCGGCTGAAATCAGCCGCGCCAATCAGCAGGCGGCATTTATGCAGCAGCTGAATGCCATGCAGATGCAGCAGGCGAATTGCTGCTGCGAGACCCGCGAGGCTATCCAGGGCGTAAACTACAACCTCGCTACGCAGGCTTGCGACACGCGCCAGACCATTCAGAACGGTACTCGGGACATCATCGAAAACCAGAACGCGAACGCCCGCGCTGTGCTTGACGCACTGACGGCGCAGCGCATTGAGGCTAAAGATGCCAAGATTGCCGAGCAGAACCAGCAGCTTTTTGCCGCACAGTTGGCCGCAAGTCAGGCTGCGCAGAATGAAACGCTGAAAGCCTATATGAGCGGGCAGCTCGCTTACTACAACCCCCGCCCTGTTCCGGCTTTCCCCGTTCCTGCTCCGTATCAGTATGGGAATTGCGGCACCTGCAACGGCTGCGGATGCTAAAAATGAATACGGCAACTTGTCGGAACATCTGACATGTTCGGCCCCGTGCCGATAGTGCAAAATGTGGCGGGGCAATCGTCCCGCCACTATCTTTTTTTGAAAGGAATGATTTTATGGCTGAATTTACAAACGCCAATACCGTGAGCGTAGCAGCAGGCCAGAACGTGCCTCTGACGGAAACGGCAGTAGCGGGTAAGGGCTGTGTCGTACACAGAGAGGGCGCCGGTATTGTTACGCTGCGCGGCATTACGAACCAGTGCAAAGCTCGTTTCAAAGTGGGCTTCGGTGCAAACGTTGCTATCCCCACAGGCGGCACAGTGGGAGCTATTACGGCTGCACTTGCCATCAATGGCGAACCGCTGAACAGTGCGACTGCAACCGTGACACCGGCAGCAGTAGAAAACTTCTTTAATATCTATGTGACGTCTTTTGTTGAAGTTCCGCGCGGCTGCTGCCTGACCGTTGCCGCCGAAAATACAAGCACACAAACCGTTTTGTTTGCGAACGCAAACTTTGTGGTCGAGAGAGTGAGCTGAAAGGAGTAAACCATGAGCAAAAAAGTTTTGTATGACTTGAAAGACATGCTGTGCGCAGAACTGGACGAAATCGGAAAGAAGGGTGAAATGTCTGCCGGTGACTTGGAAACTGTTCACAAGCTGACTGACACTATCAAAAACATCGACAAAATTGTCATGCTGGAAGATGACGGTTACAGCCGCGATGAGGATTACAGCCGCGATGGTGATTGGAGCGCGAATATGCGCGGCAATTATGGACGCGGCAGCAGCTATGCGCGGCGCGGTTCCCATTATGTGCGTGGCCATTACAGCATGGACGATGGGCGCGATTCACTGATTTCCCGCATGGAAGATATTCTGCGCGGGGCTGACAGCAAAGACAGGGAAGTCATCCAGCGCTGCATTGACACGATGCGAAACGGTTAAAGTGAGGTGTAAGGGCTATGGTTGACGTGCGAGAGATTGACGGCGCTATAGCCGAAATCGAAAACAGCGAACTCACCATGACCAGAGTTAAAAATTTGGCTGCGCTTTATGTTGTGAAAAATCAGCGTCTTGTAGATGCGTCCCATTCTCCGCAGAGAGCAGAACTGCAAGAGCCTGTGCGCTACTACGAAGCGGCAGAGCCGTCTACAAGGGCTGCTGTTGGCAGCAGTGACTTTTTACGGGCTGTGTCAAACGTAGACATCGCAGCAGCGCTGAACGTGCTGGATGAGCTTATGTCGGCCTTGTATGTAGCAAACCCTAAAGTTTATAATGGCGTAATGCGGAAATTGGAGCGTTTACAGGATGAGTGAATTTTTGGAGATTGTAAAAAAGGCCGATACCGGGCGAGTGTGGCGTGTGCTGGATGAGTTTATGGATGCGCTGAAAGAAGCACGTCCGGAGGTGTATAATGATTTGGTACACAGTTTGCAGAGAAAATAGGTAAGTGTGTACTAAAACGTGTACTTGAAAAAGAAAATGCCGTAGATTTAAACGAATCTACGGCATTTGTTGTGGTCGAGGTGACAGGACTCGAACCTGCGGCCTCGTGGTCCCAAACCACGCGCGCTACCAACTGCGCAACACCTCGTTCTTATAACTTATCCATTATAATACACAAGCGGTGCGGGCGTCAAGTCCCGGCGCGGCAAAAATCATACAGCCAGGCGGAGCAGCCCCAGCACCAGCAGGTGCGCGGGGTAGAAGGCATAGAAGAACCACTTGTAAAACGTGCGTCCGCGGGCGGCGCGCCGACCATTGTACAGGTACAGGATCACAAACGCGGAGACAAGGATCGGTACAGCGCAGCCGACGGCCTCCCACACCTGCCCGCTGCCCAGCCCGGCCATGCCGCCGTAGAGCAGCGCCGCCGCGCCGAACGCGGCTTTCTGCCGCGTTCGGTTCCCCCCGGCCCAGGCAAACAGCAGCGTGAACACCGGGGCCAGCAGCGCCCAGTCACAGAACAGCGATGCGCAGATCAGCAGCACGATGCAGACGCCGCGCAGCACGCGGTCTTGAATCTTCTCCTGCACCAGCAGCACCAAAAAGCAGAGCAGCAGCGTGAACAGCATGTTGAACTGCACAAACCCGGCGATGCCGTTTGCCGGAAAAGCCAGTTGATACGGCAGCTGCGCCAGCACGGCAAACCCCAGCAGCCGCCCGGCGTAGCGGCGTTTGGAGCGGGTGCAGCCGTAGCCTTCGACGAGAAAAAAGCACATTGTCACGGCGGTAAAGTAGCCGATGCAGAGGCACAGATTTGTCAGCGGCTGCCCGGCGGGCAGAAAGACGTTCGCAATGTGGTTGATAAGCATGGTGAGCATGGCAACCATCTTGATGGAATCACGGGACATGGTAAAAACCCCTTTCGTATTCATTGTAAAGTACGAGGGAGCGGGCGTCAAGATTGCAGCGGCACGGCAACATTTTTGCGGCCCGCCCTTTCTTTTGCCCTGTGCCTGCGCTATAATGAAGTACAGGAAAGCTATAGGGACAGGGAAACAGCAACACAGCTCTGCCGCAAGGGCAGGACTTTTCTCTGTGCCGGTCATTTGCTGTGTGCTGGTGTTTGTGATCGAGCTGTTTGTGTGAGGTACTATGATTGACGCAATAAAAATCCGCGGTGCGCGGGTACACAACCTGAAAAACATCGACGTCGATGTCCCCTTAAACAAAATCGTCGGCATTGCGGGCGTGTCCGGGTCGGGCAAATCGTCGCTGGCACTCGGCGTGCTGTATGCCGAAGGCTCGCGCCGCTACCTTGACGCGCTGTCCACCTACACCCGCCGTCGCATGACCCAGGCCGCCAAGGCACAGGTGGATGAGGTGCTTTACGTCCCCGCCGCGCTGGCGCTGCACCAGCGGCCCGGTGTGCCGGGCATCCGCAGCACCTTCGGCACGGGTACCGAGCTGCTGAACAGTCTACGGCTCATGTTCTCCCGCCTGGCCAGCCACCGCTGCCCCAACGGCCATTACGTGCCGCCAACGCTGAACGTCGCCGCCGAGCAGCCGATTTATTGCCCGGAATGCGGCGCACTTGTGCGTGCGCCGTCGGCGGAGGAGCTGGCCTTCAACAGCCAGGGCGCCTGCCGCACCTGCGACGGCACGGGCCTGGTCCGCACCGTGGATCGTGCCACGCTTGTGCCTGACGAGAGCATCAGCATTGACGACGGGGCCGTCGCGCCGTGGAACAGCCTGATGTGGTCGCTCATGACCGACGTCTGCCGCGCCATGGGCGTGCGCACCAATGTGCCGTTCCGTGAACTGACCGACAGGGAAAGAGACATCGTTTTCAACGGCCCGGCGGAGAAAAAGCATATCTTCTACAAAGCCAAAAACACGCCCGAGGCCGGGGAACTGGACTTTACCTATTACAATGCGGTCTACACGGTGGAGAACGCCCTGGCCAAGGTCAAGGACGAGAAGGGCATGAAGCGGGTGGAAAAATTCCTGCGCGTGGATACCTGCCCGGACTGCCGCGGCTCGCGCCTGTCAGAGGCAGCCCGTGCGCCGCGGCTGCGGGGCATCGGGCTGGATGAGGCGTGCAGGATGACGCTGACAGCACTCTGCGGCTGGGTGGACGGCGTGCCCGCCAGCCTGCCGCCCGAGATGCGCCCCATGGCCGAGAGCATCTGCGCCTCGTTCCGCGAGACCGCGCGTCGGCTGCTGGATCTGGGGCTCGGCTACCTGACACTGGACCGCGCGTCGTCAACGCTTTCCACCGGTGAGCGCCAGCGGATGCAGCTGGCCCGTGCCGTGCGCAACCGCACCACGGGCGTTTTGTACGTGCTGGACGAGCCGTCCATCGGGCTGCACCCCTCCAACATCGTCGGCCTGAACGGCGTCATGCACGACCTGATCGCCGACGGCAACTCGGTGGTGCTCGTTGATCACGACACACAGGTGCTGGCGGAGTCAGACTGGCTCATCGAGATGGGCCCCGAGGCCGGTGCGGGCGGCGGGCACGTCATTGCCGAGGGCACGGTGGCCGACCTGGCCGGGAACCCGGCGTCCCAAATCGGCCCGTTTCTGGGCGGGCAGGGGAGTGCTGCGCCCCGGAACCGCCCGGCGGCGGAGCTGTTTGCCGAGGGGCGCATCCATCTTTCGACGGACGCTATCCATACGGTCAAGCCGCTGGAGGTGGATATTCCCAAGGGGCGGCTGACCGTTGTCACGGGTGTGTCCGGCTCCGGCAAGACGACGATGATTCTGGAAAGCCTTGTCCCGGCGCTGGCGGCGCAGACGGCGGGCAAGCCGCTGCCGCCCCACGTAAGAGCCGTCGAGGCCGACGGCATCGCGCAGGTAAAGCTCATTGATGCAACGCCGATTGGCATCAACGTGCGCTCCACCGTGGCGACCTACGCCAATGTACACGACGAGCTGCGCAAGGTCTTTGCCCGCACGCCCGATGCCAAACGGCTGGGCTACAAGGCGGGCGACTTCTCCTACAACACAGGCAAGCTGCGCTGCCCGGTCTGTGACGGCACCGGCGTCATCAGTTTGGACGTGCAGTTTTTGCCCGATGTGGAAATTCCCTGTACCGGGTGCCGTGGCTCCCGCTACAGCCGCGACGCCGACGCCGTGCGGCACGAGAACAGGCACGGCGGGACCTGCACGCTGCCGCAGCTCATGGACATGGACATCAACACGGCGCTGACCGTCTGTACAGACTTGAAATTGGTGACACAGCGCTTAAAAGTGTTGCAGGATCTGGGCCTTGGCTACCTGACGCTGGGCGAGGAAACGCCGAGCCTGTCCGGCGGCGAGGCACAGCGGCTGAAGCTGGCCAGCGAGATGGGCAAGGCCCAGCATGACACAGTGTTTGTCTTTGACGAGCCGACCATCGGCCTGCACCCGCTGGACGTGCGCACGCTGCTGGGCGTCTTCCGAACCCTGATCGAAAACGGCGCGACGGTCATCGTCATTGAGCATGACCTCGACGTCATCCGCAGCGCGGACTATCTCATCGACATGGGACCCGGCGGCGGTGAGGAGGGCGGACGTGTCGTCGCCTGCGGAACCCCCGCCGAGGTGAAGCGGAACCCGGAGAGCAGGACGGGGAAATTTATTTGAAACGTATCATGCCTTCCCCCTTGGGGGAAGGTGGCCGTAGGCCGGATGAGGGGCGAGCTTGCCGTGATTGCCCGTAAAAGGGTTGCTGCGCAAACTCGCCCCTCATCAGTCACCTTCGGTGACAGCTTCCCCCGAGGGGGAAGCCTTTTTTGTTTTGTACATCCTGCACAAAAACTACCCTTCATTTTTGGTGAGTGGAAATGACCGAAACTGATTGATTTTGACGGATAATCTGCTATAATAAAGCTACAGTCAATCAGAAACATCCACAAAACACCAAAACCGGTCAAACAAAGACCGGGAAAGGAGCAACCCCCTATGTTAGCCGAGGAACGCTTTGCCCTGATCCTGAACCTGCTGGCGGAAAAACGCACCGCCACCGTGCAGGAGCTGTGCGAGGCACTTAACGCCAGTGAATCCACGATCCGCCGCGACCTGACCGAGCTGGCGCGGCAGGGCCGTTTGAATAAGGTCCACGGCGGTGCGACCCTGCCGGACGGCCAGTTTTTGGCCGATGAGCCGACGATGGCCGCCAAGGAGGCGCTTGCCGTCGGGCAGAAGCGCAGCATCGCGCAGGCCGCGGCAGACCTGATCCGGGCGGAGGATTTCATCTACATCGACGCCGGGACAACCACGCTGGCCATGGTCCGGGCGCTGAGCGGCCCCGCGCTGGAGGCCCACTACGTCACCAACGGCATCGCCCACGCGCGGCTGCTGGCACAAAAAAGCTGCCACGTCTGCGTGCCGGGCGGTCTGCTGCGCCCCCGGACAGAGGCCATCATCGGTGCGGCGGCCATCACGGCGCTGCAGCAGTTCAATTTCACCAAGGCGTTCATCGGGGCCAACGGCGTGGCGCTGAACGTCGGATTCACAACGCCCGACCCGGAGGAGGCCGCCGTCAAGGCCGTTGCCGTCCGCCGTGCGCGGGAGACCTGGTATCTGGTGGATGACAGCAAATTCGGCCGGGTCTATCCGGCCGTCATCGGGGAGATTTACAGCGGCGCGATCCTGACGAACCGCTGCCCTGATCCAAAATACAGACAGCTGACACTGGTAAAGGAGACAGAGCAATGATCTACACAGTGACATTCAACCCGGCGATTGATTACGTTGTGCGGCTGGACCGTGAGCTGCAGGTGGGCGACGTCAACCGCGCCAGGGGCGAGGACTGCGTGCTGGGCGGCAAGGGCATCAATGTGTCCGGCGTGCTGGCCCAGCTCGGGTGCGAGAGCGTCGCCCTCGGCTTTGTGGCGGGCGAGACCGGCGCCTGGCTGGAGCGCGGCCTGGCTGCGCAGGGCCTGAAAACCGATTTCGTCCACCTCGACCACGGTATGACCCGCATCAACGTCAAGATCAAGGCCGGGCAGGAGACCGAGCTCAACGGCGCGGGCCCCGACATCCCGGAAGCCGCTATGCAGGCGCTGGAGCAAAAGCTCGACGCTCTGCAAAAGGATGACATTCTGGTGCTGGCGGGCAGCATTCCGGCCAGCCTGGCCCAGACGACCTATGAGCGGCTGCTGGCCCGGCTGGAGGGCCGCGGCATCCGCGCCGTGGTCGATGCCACGCGCGATTTGCTCGTGAACGTGCTGCCCTACAAGCCGTTCCTCATCAAGCCGAACAACCACGAGCTGAGCGAGATCACGGGCGTCAGGCTGACAAATGATAAGGAAATTGCCGCTGCTGCCCACATGATGCAGGACAAGGGCGCGCGCAATGTGCTGGTCAGTATGGCGGGCGACGGTGCGCTGCTGCTGGATGAGCACGGCACGGTCTACCGCATCGGCTGCCCCAGGGGCAAGGTCGTCAACAGTGTCGGCGCGGGCGACAGCATGGTGGCCGGTTTTGTGGCCGGTTACCAGCAGAGCGGCGGCGATTATGAGGCCGCCCTCCGCCTGGGCACCGCCTGCGGCAGCGCCACCGCGTTCAGCCTGGGTCTGGCGACGAAGGCGGATATTGATGCACTGCTGGCAACGATGTGACGCGGCGCTGTAACGGAGGATGCCTGCATCGACCCCTGTAAAAAACGGCAGATGCCCCGTAGGGGCCGGACATGTCCGGCCCTCAACCTTCCCGGCAGCACCCATTTACCGTAAGGCAGCGGGCGGATATGCCCGGCCCCTACAAAAATATTACTTAAAAAAAGAAGGAGAACTGTCCTATGCGTATCACGGAACTGTTCACTGCGCAGTCCATCGCGCTGGATGTCGCTGCCCCGGATCAGGCCGCCATCCTTGACAAGCTCGTTGATCTGCAGGCGACCCACGGCAATATCACCGATAAGGACGCCTACAAAAAGGCCCTCTACGCCCGCGAGGCCGAGGCATCCACCTACGTGGACAACGGCATCACGGTGCCCCACGCCCGCACAGCCTGCGTGACCCGCCCCAGCCTGGCGGCGCTGCGGCTGAGCACCCCGGTCCAGTACAACGCCGATGACGACGGCAAAACCGACCTGCTGTTTGCGATTGCCGCGCCGGAGAATGGCAGCCTGCACATTGACATGCTGGCCCGTATGATGCAGATGCTGATGAACGACGACTTCGTCGAAAAGCTGCGCGCCGCCAAGACGCCCGCCGAATTTCTCGACGCCATTGACGCCCAGGAGGATGCCCAATTTGGCGAGGAGAGCTTCACCCAACAGGAGATCCCCCGAGACGGCTACCGTGTGCTGGCCGTCACGGCCTGTCCCAACGGCATTGCCCACACCTACATGGCCGCTGAGGCACTGACCAAGATGGGCGACAAGCTCGGTCTGCCAACCAAGGTCGAGACGAACGGCTCCGACGGAGCCAAGAATGTGCTGACCCCCGAGGAGATCGCCGCCTGTGACGGCATCATCATTGCGGCGGACAAGAATGTCGAGACCGCCCGCTTCGACGGCAAGCCGGTGCTGTTTGCCCGCGTGGACGATGGCATCCACAAGCCGGAGGAGCTGATCAAGAAAATTGCCCACGGTGAAACTCCCATCTACCACGCCGAGGCCGGGGCCAAGACCCGGCAGGCCGCGGGCGGCGCAAGCGACAGCTTTGGCCACAGCCTGTACAAGCACCTGATGAACGGTGTATCGCACATGCTGCCCTTCGTCGTGGGCGGCGGCATCATGATCGCGCTGGCCTTCCTGCTGGACGATTACACGATTGACCCGTCCAACTTCGGCATGAACACGCCGATGGCGGCGTTCTTCAAGACCGTCGGCAGTGCGGCGTTCGGTTATATGCTGCCGATCCTCGCAGGCTTTATCGCCATGTCTATTGCGGACCGTCCGGGTCTGGCCGTCGGCTTTGCGGGCGGCGTGCTGGCCATGAACGGTACGAACTTTGCCGCCCTTGCCCACGGTGAGACCACCGGCATCTCCGGCGGCTTCCTGGCGGCGCTGCTGGCGGGCTTTGCCGCGGGCTACATCGTGCAGTTCCTCAAGAAGATCACCGAGAAGCTGCCTGCCAGCCTCAACGGCATCCGCCCGATGCTGATCTATCCGCTGGGCGGCATCCTCATTATTGGTGCGGTAATGTGCGGCATCAACCCGGTTATGGGCATCATCAACACGGCAATGACCGACTGGCTGAACGCCATGGGCGGCACGTCCAAGGTCCTGCTGGGCGCAATCGTTGCCGGCATGATGAGCATTGATATGGGCGGCCCCTTCAACAAGGCGGCCTACGTCTTTGGCACGGCGGCGCTGGCCTCCGGCAACTACGGGGTTATGGCCGCGGTCATGGTCGGCGGCATGGTGCCCCCGATTGCGATTGCCCTGTCTACGACCTTTTGCCCCAAAAAGTGGAGCCCCGACGAGCGCCGCAACGGCATCGTGAACTACGTTATGGGCCTCTGCTTTGTCACCGAGGGCGCGATCCCGTATGCTGCCGCTGACCCGCTGCGCGTCCTGCCCAGCTGCATCATCGGCTCCGCGCTGGCCGGTTCGCTCTCCATGGTGTTCGGCTGCGCCCTGCGCGCACCCCACGGTGGTATCTTCGTATTCCCGGTGGTTGACCACGCACTGCTCTACGTAGTTGCCCTGATCGTCGGCAGCGTCGTCGGCGCTGTGATCCTGAGCCTGCTCAAGAAGGAGTACGTCGAGGAATAAATAAGAAAACGGTACAAGGCCGCCCCCGTGCGATGGGGGCGGCCTTGCCGTCTGTTTGGAACCATGGTATAATGACAAAAAACACAAAAGGAGACGTTTCATGCAGGTCGTGTTTTCCCCGGGCGCTGAGATAAAATTTGAGGGCGCAAATAACTTTCGTGAGCTGGGCGGCTACCGCGCGGCGGATGGGCGGCAGGTAAAATACGGTCTGCTCTACCGCGGCGGCAACCTTGATCTGCTGAAAAGCGAGGCCGACCACGCACG
>OLQL01000487.1_pt1 | contig 42107 bp, 41 predicted proteins | sample 1672971 | NCBI WGS metagenome assembly OLQL01 (sample SAMEA3136742, study PRJEB25190) | human gut metagenome | biome: human gut; feature: human-associated habitat; material: faeces | place: Austria | collected 2013
GCTCTGGCCGGGCAAAAAAGCAAGCCACAAAACGGCGAACAAAAAAAGACTTTCCGTCGCCCAAACGTCGCCTTTTCGTAAAAACTGGCTTTTCCGCGCGTTATAAGGAAGCGCGCCGTTCCGGCAGGCCGCGCGGCCGAAAAAGCCCCGCCCGGGCAAAGGCGACCGTCGTTGTCGGCTTTCGCGCTTCGCCGTGAAGAAGTCCGGGCGGGGCGGTCGGCTTTCGCACTTCGCCGTGCGAAACTCCCAGCGGCGCGGCCGGCTTTGGGGCGGCCCCCAAGGGGGACCGAATCTCTGGAAGCCCCTGGCTGGAGACCGCCGCGCCCTTTCGCGTAAAAGTCCGACAAATCCGGCCCCCGGGGTATCCAGCCTCAAAACGTAATTCAGCCGCTGAAAAATGCGGCTGTTTTCATATTGCAGAAAAGGAGATTATTTCATGAATACCAGCATGAACATTCAACGGATTGGCGTCGACCGCCTGAAGCCTGCGAAATACAATCCCCGCAAAGACCTGAAGCCCGGCGATCCAGCCTATGAAAAGATTCGGCGCAGCCTATATGAGTTCGGCTATGTGGATCCCGTTATCTGGAACGAGGTCACGGGCAACATCGTGGGCGGACATCAGCGCTACAAAGTGCTGACGGCAGAAGGCGCGACGGAGATTGACTGCGTGGTCGTTCACATCGAAAACCCGCAGGAAGAAAAAGCGCTGAACATCGCGCTCAATAAGGCGGTCGGCGAGTGGGAGCCTGTCGCCCTGGCAGATCTGCTCAATGATCTGAAGCTCAGCGGCTATGACGTGGACGCAACCGGCTTTGACGCGGCGGAAATCGACGATCTGTTCAGCAGGGTTCACGATAAGGACGTAAAGGACGACGACTGCGATATTGACCCGGAGCAGGTAGAACCCTTCGTTCAACCCGGCGATATCTGGCTGCTGGGCAGGCATCGGATGATGTGCGGCGACGCCACCAGCGAAGAAGATGCGGCTCGCCTCATGGACGGCGATAAGGCCAACCTCGTCGTGACGGACCCGCCCTATAACGTGGCGTATGAAAGCGCGGACGGAAAAAAGATCCAGAACGACAGCATGGCGGACGGGCAGTTCTATGAATTCCTGCTGGCGGCGTTCCGCAATATGGCCGCGCATATGGCCGAGGGCGGCAGCGCCTATATTTTCCACGCAGACACGGAAGGGCTGAACTTCCGGCGCGCATTTAAGGAAGCCGGATTTCATATCAGCGGCGTGTGCATCTGGGTGAAGAATTCGCTGGTGCTGGGCAGAAGCCCCTATCAGTGGCAGCATGAGCCGGTACTGTTCGGCTGGCTGCCCAACGGGAAGCACCGCTGGTTCGCGGATCGCAAGCAGTCCACCATCTGGAATTTCGATAAACCCAAGCGCAGCAAGGAGCACCCCACCATGAAGCCCATTCCGCTGCTGGCGTACCCCATTAAAAACAGCTCCGCGCCCAACAGCATCGTACTGGATCTGTTCGGCGGCAGCGGCAGCACGCTCATGGCCTGCGAACAGACCGACCGCATCTGTCGAACCATGGAGCTGGATCCAAGGTACGCAACAGCCATAGTAATGAGGTTCGCAAACGACTATGGAACAGAGAATATCCGGCTGTTGCGGAACGGAGAGGATCTGCCCTACGTCACTGTTGCTCCACAGAACGGTGAACACGAATAAACAGATTGATCTAAAGGCATGGAAGGGAGGCGATTCTCATGACGATGGCAGGAAGAAAGCCGAAACCCACGGCGCTGAAGGTGCTGGAAGGCGACCGGGGCAAGGGGCGGCGGCCGCTCAACGAGCATGAGCCGATCCCGCCCAGAGGCGGCATAAAGTGCCCGTCGTGGCTGCTTCCCGAGGCGAAAAAGGAATGGAAGCGGCTGGCGGCTTCGCTGGAAGCCATGGGTGTGCTGACCATGGCCGACCTGACCGCCTTCGCCGGGTACTGCCAGGCGTATGCCCGATGGCGCGAAGCCGAGGATTTCATCACCCAGCATGGCTCCATCTTCAAGACGCCGTCCGGGTATGTGCAGCAGGTGCCGCAGGTCTCCATTGCCCAGCAGAACCTGAAAATCATGCAGTCCTTCGCCACGGAATTCGGTCTGACTCCGGCCTGCCGCGCCCGCATTGTCGCCAGCGGCGGCGCAGCGGAGAGCGACGACGACCCCATGGCGCAGCTGCTGAAGGGCGGGTGGCAGGACGATGTTTGACGAGAAGAAAGCGCGGCGCGTCATCCGCTTTATTGAGTGCCTGAAGCACACAAAGGGAGAATTCCACGGAAAGCCCTTCAAGCTGCTGCCATGGCAGGAGAAGATCATCCGCGATGTATTCGGCACGGTGCGGGATGAAGAGCCTTCCATGCGGCAGTACAATCAGGTGTATATCGAGATCGGCAAGAAAAACGGGAAGTCAGAACTGGGCGCGGCGCTGGCGTTGAATATGCTCATCAATGACGACGAATGGAAAGCGGAGGTCTATTCCTGTGCCAGCGACCGCCAGCAGGCGGCCATCGTGTTTGACGTGGCGGTGGATATGGTCAAGCAAAATCCCACGCTGAGTAAGCTGATCAAGATCATTCCCTCCACCAAGCGCATGGTGTATCAGCCCACGGGCAGCATTTATCAGGTGCTTTCCTCGGAGGTTGCGACCAAGCACGGTCTGAATGTCAGCGCCTGCATTTTCGACGAGCTTCACACGCAGCCCACGAGAGCCTTGTATGATGTAATGACTCAGGGCAGCGGCGACGCCCGCAGGCAGCCCCTGTGGTTTTTTCTGACCACTGCCGGCACCGACCGCAATTCCGTCTGCTGGGAAGTGCATCAGAAGGCATTGGATATTCTGGAAGGGCGCAAGCACGATCCGCGCTTTTACCCCGTAGTCTACGGGCTTCCCGACGACGCGGACTGGCAGGACGAACAGAACTGGTACAAGTGCAATCCGTCCCTGGGCTATACGATCACCATCGATAAAGTGAGGGACGCTTATCACAAGGCGCTGGAAACGCCCGCGGATGAGAATATGTTCCGTCAATTGAGGCTGAACCAGTGGGTCAAGCAGAGCATCCGCTGGATGCCCATGGACAAATGGGATGAATGCGGCGGCGTTGTCGACCCATATCAGCTGGAAGGGCGTGCCTGCTATGCCGGGCTGGATCTGTCTTCCACATCCGACCTGACGACGCTGGTGCTGGTTTTTCCGCCGCGGGATGAAAACGAAGCCTATATGGTGCTGCCCTTTTTCTGGCTGCCTGAAGATACGCTTGTATTGCGCGTCCGGCGGGATCATGTGATGTACGACCAGTGGGAACGACAGGGTTTCATTCAGACGACCGAAGGCAATGTCGTTCACTATGGTTTCATTGAAAAATTCATCTGTGATCTGGGCGAGCGCTATAACATCCGCGAAATCGCCTATGACCGCTGGAATGCCACGATGATGGTGCAGGCATTGGAGGACGACGGCTTTACAATGATTCCCTTCGGACAGGGCTTCCGCGACATGTCGCCCCCGACGAAAGAACTGATGCGCATTGTACTGGAACACCGGCTCAATCATGGCGGGCACCCCGTACTGCGCTGGAATTTCGATAACGCCTATGTGCGCACCGATCCTGCCGGCAATCTGAAGCTGGATAAGGAAAAGTCTACGGAGAAGATCGACGGCGCGGTAGCGCTGGTCATGGCGCTGGATCGGGCGATGAAAAACCAGAACGGCAGCGATTCCGTGTACGACGACCGCGGCTTATTGCTGCTGTGACCAGGACAAGGAGATTATAAATGCCCAAAACACCCAAGCGCCCCTGCCGCTACCCCGGCTGTCCCCATCTCTGCGAGAAGGGTATTTATTGTGAGGAACATTCTGATTATTCCTCAGATCATCTGCGCGGCGGAGCGGCTGCCCGTGGTTATGACGCACACTGGCGAAAAGCGCGGAAGGCGTTTCTGGCCCGGCATCCACTGTGCGCCGAATGTCTGAAAAACGGCGCACTGACGCCCGCAACCGTGGTCGACCATATCGTTCCCCATCGCGGTGATCATGCGCTTTTCTGGGATGAAAACAACTGGCAGCCGCTGTGCAAAAACTGTCATGACAAGAAAACGGGCGGCGGATTGTAAATCTTCGAATTGGATAAAATCGGGAGTTGCCTCAAAGAAGAAATCGTGGTATAATAAGGCCACGAAGGGAGTGAGGCTTATGACGCAGTGTATCCCAATTCGGGATCTGAAGAACACCGCTGAGATTTCCGAAATGTGCCGGAAGTCCAATTCACCCATCACGATCACGAAAAACGGTTACAGCGACATGGTGATCATGAGCACCGAGGTGTACGAGCGAATGCGGCTGTACTCGGTATATGAGAAACTGATGCAGGCGGAAGACGATATCGCGGAAGGGCGGGTATCCGACGCGCATTCGTCTCTGAATCAGCTGAGGGCAAAGTATGGGCTATAAGGTACTGCGTACAGAATCTGCCGAGCGGGATCTGGATGAGATTATCAGTTATCTGGTAGAAAAGCTCTGCAATCCGCCCGCGGCAGTGGAACTGCTCAGCGCGATAGACGCGACGTATACGCGGCTTGAAGAAACGCCTTTCCTGTATGCGCTCTGCCAGCATAAGCTGCTGTCCAGACGCGGCTACAGGAAGGTGTTCATTCGAGGATATCTGCTGATCTATCGAGTCGATGAGGAGCAGGGCGTCGTTTACATCGAGCGCTTTTTCAGTGACATGGAAGATTTTGAACAGAAATTATGAAGAATCACATGCGCATCAATGGTCAGCTGCTTCAGACAAATAAGAAGTGGAACCATCTGAAGGAAAAGCAAAAAAATTGGATCATGGAAACTGCGCGGCAGGAGTACGACTGTTTTGTGCGTGAGCGCGGGAAACTGCCGGTGCACGGCTCCAAACAGCAGCTGATCGAGCGTATCTACGAGGCGATTGAGGGAAAAGGCGTCTGGATCCCCTACGGCGAAGTCAAGCGGGTGTTAGATGCGAGGATCGCCCATTGGAACCGGCAGACAGGAGCCGTCACTGTTTCGGACGAATCCGAAATACCTTCGCCTCTAACTTTGGAAAACCAGACGTAACGTAGCAAACGATGCACGTAAGGGCGCGAAAAAGCCCTGATCCATCATATCATTTCCTATCGACACGGGCGTTTTGGCATTGAGCTGAAGCGCCTTTTTCCATGCCATTTTAGGGGCGGAAAGGATAACAATGTCATGAAAAATCCATTTACTCGTCTTTTCCGCGCCCGGGACAAGCCCGGCGCGACGGATTCGATCAGCTCCGCACCCACGTTTTATTTTGGTTCCAGTGCGGCGGGTAAATCTGTCACGGCGAGCACCGCCATTCAGATGAGCACGGTCTACGCCTGCGTGCGGGTCATCGCGGAGACCATCGCCAGCCTGCCGCTGCATGTGTATCAGAATCAGGGCGAAGGCAGCGTTAAGGCGCTGGATCATCCGCTGTATCCCATTCTGCACGACGAACCCAACAGCGAGATGACCTCGTTCGTCTGGCGGGAAACGATGCTTGCGCATCTGCTGCTCTGGGGCAACGCCTACTGCCAGATCATTCGCAGCGGTCGGAGCCAGATCCTCGGTTTGTATCCGCTGCTGCCGGATCGCATGGAGGTTGACCGGGACAGCGCGGGCACGCTGACCTATACCTATTCCACCGGCAGCGGGCAGACGGTGAAGCTGCGCCCCGAAGACGTGCTGCACATTCCGGGGCTGGGCTTTGACGGAATCATGGGCTACAGCCCCATTGCTCTTGAGAAAAACGCCATCGGTCTGGGGCTGGCGGCCGAAGAGTACGGCAGCAAGTTTTTCTCCAACGGCGCACGGCCCAGCGGTATCCTGACCCATCCCAATACGGTGAAGGATCCGAAGAAACTGCGGGACAGCTGGAACGCCGCTTACGGCGGCTCGAACAACTCCGGGCGTGTGGCAGTTTTAGAGGAAAATATGTCCTATACGCCGATTTCCATGCCAAACTCGGAAGCACAGTTTCTGGAAACGCGCAAGTTTCAGGTATCGGAGATCTGCCGTATTTACCGCGTGCCGCCGCATATGGTGGGAGATCTGGAACACGCTACGTTTTCGAACATCGAGCACCAGTCCATTTCATTTGCCGTACACACCATCCGTCCCTGGGTCGTTCGGCTGGAACAGGCCATGAACCGCGCGCTCTTTTCCGACAAGGAGAAGGGCATTTATTATGTCCGCTTCAACATGGACGGTCTCATGCGGGGCGATTACAAATCCCGCATGGAGGGCTATGCCATTGGGCGGCAGAACGGCTGGCTGTCCACCAATGATATCCGTGATCTTGAAAATATGAATCCTGTACCGGATGAAGACGGAGGAAACGCGCTTCTGGTGAATGGGAACATGGTTTCCGTGCGCAGAGCAATGAACGCCGCGCCGGAAAATTCGGTACAGGAAGGTACTATGGAGGATTCAACTTGAACAGAAAACTGACACTGGGCAGTCTTTTTGACGGCATCGGCGGGTTTCCCTTGGCCGGGAAAATGGCGGGGATCACGCCTGTATGGGCTTCGGAGATCGAGCCGTTTCCCATTCGAGTGACGGAAAAGCGACTGCCTGAAATGAAACACTTCGGAGACGTGCACGGGCTGAAGGGTGGTGATCTTGGGGCTGTGGACGTAATTACGTTCGGTAGCCCCTGTTAGCCAGGATCTCAGCGTCGCGGGCAAGCGCTCCGGTTTGGACGGCAGCCGTTCCAGTCTCTTCTTCGAAGCCGTGCGCATTATCACTGAAATGAGGGAAAATACCAATGGAAAAAATCCAAGATGGGCGGTGTGGGAAAACGTGCCAGCCGTGCTGTCCTCTCAGCATGGGCAGGATTTCCGCCGCGTCCTCGAAAGCCTCGTCCGCATCAAAGACCCCGCGGCAGATGTTCCTCTGCCGGAAAGCGGGCGCTGGCTGCACGCGGGCGAGATCCTGGGCGACGGTTATTCTCTCGCCTGGCGCGTCCTCGACGCCGCGCAGGGTTGGGGCGTCGCACAGAGACGGAAACGTATATTTGCTGTCCTCGATCTTGATGGACAATGTGCCGGAAAGGTTCTCTTTGAGTCCGAAGGCGTGTCAGGGTATACTCCGCCGGGCGGAAAAGCGCGGAAAGGAACTGCCTCAGGTGCTGAAAACAGCGCTGGAACGGCAGGCGAACGCGTAAGCGCTGGAGGCTTCTGCACGGAACACAGCGCCGACAGCCGTGGCGTCGGCTATGAGGATGAGCGTGCGCCCACGCTCCGGGCTGGCGTGGTTCCCGGTGTAGCGATTGACTTCAATCCTACCGACAGCCGCATTCGGCTGAAAGAAGATGACCTCTGCCAGACGCTGACTGCGCGGATGGGCACGGGCGGAAATACCGTGCCGCTGGTATTCGGCATTTCATCGGATCAGAGCCACGCCATGCTGTCGGAGAATCCGCATGCAGGTATCTACGAAGCGGATACCAGCCGGACGCTGGACTGCAGCGGCGGCGCACCGGCATGCAATCAGGGCGGCATGATGGTGGTAGAACCTGTAGAAAAGCCCTGCTACTGCATTCAGGGTTCCATGATCGGACGCAAGGAGCAGAACGGCCCGCAGGGCGATGGTATCAACCGCGAAGTGGCGTTCACGCTGGATACGGTGGATCGACACGCCGTATACGCCATGACTACCGGCTCCTTCACTCAGCTGGATGAGGAAAAATCTCCGCCGCTCATGGCGCGGGACTACAAAGATCCGCCTGTGGTGGGCAAGGACGAGCCGGCCTACGCGCTGGATCGCGCCTGCTTTTCTGCCGGTCAGAACGCGCAGTACAGCATGAACATCGGCGAAGAAAAAGCGCCCACGCTGGTGGCGGAGGGGCCAGGCGCCGTTGCCGCGCCCGCGGCATATCTGGTGCGTCGTCTCACGCCCGGCGAGTGCTGCCGGCTGCAGGGATACCCGGACGGCTGGTGCGAGAACCTCGAAAGCCCCGCGCCATCCAATCAGGAAACAGACCGCTGGGAAGCGATCTTCGAGGAATGGCGCATGGCCATGGGCAGAAACACCAAGCCCAAAACCCGCCGTCAGATCATCCGCTGGCTGCAAAATCCCCATACGGATTCCGCTGAATACAAAGCGTACGGGAACAGCATCGTTGCACAGTGCGGCTTTTTTGTTCTCGCGGGGATCGTGTGGGCACAGGAAACGGAGGTGAACGAACTTGAGAACGATTAACCTGAACGGCTATATCGATGAAGAAGTCTGGTACGGCGACGAGATCACGCCGTCCATGCTGCACGACGCGCTCTACGGCGAGAACAACGAGTTTTCCGACGATGTGCGCATCATTCTGAACAGCTATGGCGGCTCGTGCAACGCCGCCGTTCGGATGCACGACGACATCCGCGCCTATCCGGGCAAGGTGCATCTGGTGATCTCGGGCACGGCGGCGTCCGCTGCGACGGTGCTTTCCGCTGCGGCGGACACGCTGGAGATGACGCCGGGCAGTCTGTATATGATCCATGACCCTTCCACTGTCGCCTGGGGCAACGAGCGGGACTTCGGCGAAGCCATCGCGCTGCTGAAGGCCTGCAAGGAGAGTATCCTCAACATCTATTCCCGGCGCAGCCCCATTGATCGCGGTACGCTGGCGGCGATGATGACCGCCACCACCTGGATGGACGTGGGTGCGGCACTGGCGCAGGGTTTTATCGACGGTGTGGCCGATCCGCAGACATATCCAGCGGACTCCACTGCGGTGCATACCGTCAATCGGAAGGATGCGGAAGCAAAGGTGCGGCTCTGGCTGGAGCGGCATAACCCGCTCAAACAAGGCGATGCAGCACAAAAGTCTGCTGCGGAAGACAAGAATGTCTCGAAATTGTCCGTTGCTGATTATCAGAAACAGACATCCCAGAAGGTTCAGACACACGAAAACCCCGGCATTCCCGCAGATCAGCTGCGCAGGCGGCTGGATCTGATCAAACCCAACGACCGATAATTTTGGAGGTACAACATGAGCAAGATTCTTGAAATGCGTCAGAAGCGCGCCGAGGTCTGGGACAAGGCCAGGGCTTTTCTGGATGAGCACACCAATGAAAACGGCGTGATGAGCGCCGAGAATTCCCAGCAGTACGAGCGCATGGAGCAGGAGGTAGTCGACCTCGGTCACACCATCGACCGCATGGAGCGCGCGGAGCAGATGGAGCGCGAGATGAACGAACCCGTTCGTCAGCCGCTGGCGTCCCGCCCTGAAAAGAATCCCGGCGGTCGAACCGGCCGCGCGTCGGACGAATACAAGCTGGCCTTCTGGAACATGATCCGCAACCGCGGCGAGCATTTCCAGGTGCGCAACGCCCTTCAGATCGGCACCGATTCGGAGGGCGGTTTTCTTTGCCCGGATGAGTACGAGCGCACGCTGGTGCAGGCGCTGACCGAGGAAAATCAGCTGCGCAGCCTGTGCACCATCATCCGCACGGAGTCCGGCGACCGCAAGATCCCCATCGTCGCCAGCCACGGAACCGCCAGCTGGGTGGAAGAAGAAGGTCAGATTCCCGAATCTGACGACGCTTTCGGCCAGATCTCCATCGGCGCGCACAAGGTGGCGACCATGATCAAGGTGTCTGACGAACTGCTGCAGGACTCCGTGTTCGACGTGGAGAGTTACATCGCTTCCGAGTTCGCCCGCCGCATTGGCGCGGCCGAGGAGGACGCGTTTATCAATGGCAACGGTACGGCGAAGCCCACCGGTCTGCTTCACAGTGTAAACGGCGCGGTCACCGGCGTGACCACGGCCGGCGCGGCGATCACGGCGGACGAGATCATCGACCTGATCCATTCTGTGAAGTCCGGCTATCGCAAAAGGGCGGTCTTCCTGCTGAACGACAGCACGGTCAAGAACCTCCGCAGGCTGAAGGACGGCAACGGTCAGTATCTCTGGCAGCCCGGCCTGAAGGAAGGTCAGCCGGATAAGCTGTTCAGCTATCGTCTGGTGACTTCGGCCTATATGCCTGAAGTGGCCAGCGGCGCGAAGCCCGTGCTGTTCGGCGATTTCTCGTCCTACTGGATCGCGGATCGTCAGGGCCGTTCGTTCCAACGCCTCAACGAGCTGTATGCCGCGACGGGTCAGATCGGCTTCCGCGCGACTCAGCGCGTGGACGGCCGTCTGGTGCAGAGCGAAGGTCTGAAGTGCCTCGCCATGAAGGCGTAAGAAGCGGAGGGACGCAGGCATGATGAAAGCTGAACCCGTTGCGGACGTTACCCGCAACACCCACAACTATTTTGCGCAAGGAGGCAATGAGCTGGTCATCGGCGGAAAGCTCACCTTCCTGCCCGGCGCAACCATTGAGGGCGGCGACGATCTGTTTGGTCAGCCGCCCTCTTTTGAACCCATCGGCTATGTGGCGGATAGCGAAGCGACCACCATCGCCGCGCTGAAAGATGATTTCAATGCCCTGCTGGCCGCCATCCGCACTGCAGGCCTGATGGTCACGGGCAAGTGAGGCGGCGTCAATGATCGTTACCGTGGATGAGGTAAAAACGCATCTCCGCATTCAATGCGATGAAGAGGACGACTACCTGACCGGCCTGATCGCGCAGGCGCAGGTCGCGGCGGAGGATTACTGCCGAACGCAGTTTTCCGATCCCGCGCCTGAACCTGTGCGGCTGGCGGTTCTGCTCATGGTGGGCTTCTACTATGAGAATCGGGATATTCCCGACATGACCACCTACAAGGCCATGCGGATGGCATTCGACAGTCTGCTGTATCCCTATCGCGATCCTGAGAAGATGTTTTGAGACGAGAAACAAGGCACAGCATATTGTGGATAAAGCTGTGGAACATGTGAATATGTTGTGCTTCAACAAAGGAGGTGACGGTTCATGCGCGGTTATAAAAACTTCGAAGGCACGCCCCATCCCGGGGATCTGTGCCATCTGGTGGAGATCGGCTATACCGAAAACGCGATCAATGAAAACGGCTATCCTGAACCGAAGGACGTGGTGCTCTGCCGCGTATGGGCCAGTGCCGTCGATGCAGGCAATCAGCATTATAGGGCTGCGGACGTAATGAATACCGAACAGGTCATCAACTTCACCATCCGCTATCGCAAGGACGTGAAGCCCGGCATGTGGGTGAGATTTCAGGATGAAAAGTGGATCATCTCTACGCTGGGCGAGTATTCGTTTAAAAGAACATACCTTGGGCTGAAGGCGTCCATTGCGAAGGGGGTAAGCGGATGAGCAGAGCGAATCCTGAGTGCGCAAGCGCAGCGCAGCAAGACGCGCACGAAACCCTCGCGCAAGCAAAGCGCAGGGCGAGGGGCGGTGAAAGCGGATAATGCGTCAGGTGCAGGAAGCATTGAAAGACATCGGCATTCCCGTCATCGCGGGCATTTGGCGAGCGACCTCGCCCAATCAGAATCCGCCGGTGCAGTACGTCGTCTATTCCAGCACCACCACAGAGACGGCCTTTCAGGATGACCGTCCGGTCGGGTACCGTACCTATGTCTACCTGAATCTCTGGAGCGATATTGACCCTACTGAAACGGCGAATCGCATCCGTCAGGCCATGTACGACGCGGATTTCTGGATGCTGGAAGAGAGCGATAAGGGATATAATCAACCCGCCTACGACCCGGCCACGCGCACCTATACCGTGCAGTGGACCTGGGTCTACTGGCAGGAGGCTCCGCTGGGAGGAAATGACCATGCCAATGGAACTGCAGGGCTTTGATAATCTGAAGGACGACCTGACCAACATGGCGTCCAATCTGGAGTTCGGCGCGGGCGTGAACCGCGCGCTGCAGGAGGGTGCGAGACCCATTGAGGAGCAGATGCTCCACAACGCCTCGTCCGATCCTCAAATTATCACCGGCGCGCTGCACGGTTCCATTCGTATCCACAGTGTTCGAAAATCCCGCAGTGGTGGCAAGTACATCACTATCGGCGTAAAGCATTCCGAAGAGGGTGCGTACTATGCCAATCCGGTCGAGCATGGGCACGGCGGCCCAGCGCCCGCTCCGGCACATCCCTTTGTTCGCCCGGCCTTTGACGTGCGAAAGGACGAGGCGTATCAGATCATGAAGAACATTCTCAAGGATGAATTACTGAAATAAATACGAGGAGGACAAACCTATGCCCAATCCCGCTGCTTCGCCCGCTGTAAGCTCTACGGTGGGCCTTAAAAACATGGTCATCGCGCCGCTGACGGTGGACACCGAGGAGACACTGACCTACGGTGAACTTCAGCTGGTCGCCGGCGCAATCGAGGCGTCCATCACGCCTCAGAACGCCGATCCGGATGTACAATATTTCGACGATCAGGAAGGCGACGTTCTGTATCCCGATCCCGAACTGTCGTTTAAAACGAAGCTGGCTGATCTGCCCCTGATCATTCAGGAGATGATCTTCGCCAACAAAATCGACTCCAATGGCGTGCTCATCCGCTCTTCCACCGACAAGCCGCCCTATTTCGCGGTGGGCTTCAAAAGCGAAAAGGCGAACCACAAGTATCGTTACGTCTGGCTGTACAAGGTGCGCGCCAAGCCTGTGGCCGAAAACTATGCTACGAAGGAAGGCAAGTCCATCACGCGCCAGACCGGTGAAGTCGAATGGACGGCCATTCGCCGCACCCATGATAATCAGTATCAGGCGGTTGCTGATGAGGACGAGAACGGCTTTACCGCGGCGAAAGGTGCGACGTTCCTGCAGAGCGTGTACGAGCCGGTCTTTGCGACGGGCGGCTGATCTGTCTCTCACTGCTTCCCACTTCCCGCGCGGCATGGCGCTGCGTGGGGATCCCTTCATATTATATAGGAGGTTCCGGTCATGATTACCTGTACCCTCAAGGATAAGAAATACGCGGTGGATTTCATCTCCGGGCGCGCACTGCGAGAGATGGAACCCGCAGCGAAAATGTATGCCAAAATCGTGGCGCTGTCCAACGCTGCGGTCAAGGGTGAAGAGATCCCTCAGGAGCAGCAGATCAGCGTTACCGACGCGATGGACGTGATGATCCGCTGGTTCTGTCTGCTTTTCGGGAATCAGTTCAGTCCGGACGATGTGCTGGATGGCTATCCCGTGGATCGCCTGATGCACGACATTGCGCTGGCGTTGATGGCCGTGCAGACCCAAACCACCGAAATTCTCAGTCAGTTCCCTACGAAGGCGGCGAAGGAACCGGCGAGTCCGCCGAAAACGGCGGAAGAGATTCCACTGTTCTGACGCTGCCTGAATTCATCTATTCCACCTACAATTCGCTCTTGGAATCCGGCTGGCGCATGGATGAGATCGACCGCATGGATATGCCGGGATTTCTGAAGATGCGCGCATGGAACGCCAGGCAGGAGCAGAAAAAGAAAGAACCCCGCCAACGATACATTGACGAGGTGTGGACAGAGCTGAAGCCGGTCAATTCTCAATGAACAGCGCTCTCAGGCAATCCTGCCGCTGATGTAGAATTCGGATAACGACTACATCGCCGTCATTGCTGAGATAAAACACACAGTAATTTTCGCATACCAGGTATCGATAGTCTGTGTGAACGGGAATTAGCGCATCCAAAGGTCGTCCTCTTCCGGGAAAGTCTGACAGAGAGGGGATGCTCTTTTTCAGCAACTCCATGATTCGCACGGCCGCGTCAGGATTGCACAGCTCTTCCGAGATGTACTGGCGGATCTGAACCAGGTCTTTGCGGGCTTCTTTCGATACGATAATGCTCACGGTCAATCCTCCAGACCGGCAAACGCCGCGTCCAGTGTCAGCCCGCCTTCCTTGCGAATGGATTCTACGCCTCGGGAAAGCTCGGCCAGCAGCTTTACTGCGGCTTGCAGCTTTTCATACTCGGCCAAAGACTGCACCACGTACTTGCCGCGCCCATTCTTGGTCAGATAGACAGTGGAGCCGTCGTCACAATTGCGAAGAACTTCACTGTAGTTCTTCAGATCGGAAATCGGTACAATATTCGTCATGCTGCATCCCTCCTACGACTATAGTATACCCGAATATACCGATAAATTCAACCCCAAATATCGCTAAAAATTTGAATCGATGATGAAGCACTGATTGGTGCATGGCAGTTTCAAAACACGAGAAAATTCCTATTTTTGAAAGTGGAAGCAGAGAAAATAGCCGATGAAAGACGCCGTTCGCAACATCATTTTTCTTTTGTCCGAAAGGCAGGTGACCCAGCATGAGCGAGACGCTCCGCGATCTCGTGGTATCGCTGTCGTTGAACAGTGATAATTTCACACGCAATATCAAATCCATTAATAAGCAGATTCAGGAAGCGGAGTCGGCATTCCGGCTGGCCTCTGCGGGGGTGGAAAATTTTGAGACGACCACGGCGGGGTTGTCTTCGAAGCTTTCTACCCTACAGCGTACTTTTCAGCTACAACAGGATGCGGTCGGGCAATACGAGCGCACGCTCCAGCAGGCCAGCGATAAGCTGCAGGAGTGCTATACCCGGCAGAACGATTACGCGCAGCGGCTGGCCGACGCGAAGGACAAACAGCAGCAGATGAAAACAGAAGTGGCCAGCGCCGCGCAGGCCTATAAGCACTATAAGCATACGCTGGGCGAAACGGACTCCGCGACCATTGCGGCCAAGGCGAATCTGGACGCTTATAAGGGCGAATATCGTGCTGCCGTTCAGGAAGTCAGGAAGCTGGAGGGGCAGAACGTCGCGCTGAAAAAGTCTACGCAGAACGCTGCGGACGCATTCTCCGCGGCGCAGACCAAACTGAACGGCGCGAAGGGCGCAGTCAAAGAAACTTCTGCTGAAATTGACCAATGCAACCGCCAGCTCGCCCTTTCGCGCACCAGCTGGGCGTCTGCCGGAGAAGCGATCCAAGCCAGTCAGCGCGGCATCGCTTCCATTGGAAAACAGATGAAAACTGCTGAGAGCAGCTATCGTCTGGCTGCGGCGGGCGTGAAGGATTTCGATAAATCCGCTGCCGGGCTGAACGCGAAGCTGACGCTGCTTCAGGAAAAACTGGGGCTGCAGCAGAAAGCGGTCGCTGAATATGAAAAGACGCTGGCTGCTGCCAAGGAACAGCTGCAGGCCGCTCAGCAGGTCAACGACCCGGACAAAATCCGTCAGGCGACCGATGCAGTGCAGGATGCACAAACCGCACTCAACAATGCCCGCGCTGCGGTAAAGCAGACGCAGGCGGACATCGCCAGCTGCAATAAAGAGCTGAAAACGGCGCAATCCGAATGGACGAAGACCGGGAAAAGTCTGGAGTCCTTCGGCAAATCCTGCGATAACGTCAGCAAGAATCTGAACAAGGCCGGAAAACTGCTCTCCACGACGCTGACCACGCCCATTGTGGCGCTGGGCACGGCGGCGATCAAGTCCTCCATTGACTTTGAATCGTCTTTTGCCTCCGTCCGAAAGACCGTGGATGCGACGGAGGCGCAGTTCGAACAGCTGGCGGCTACGTCCAAGAAAATGTCCACCCAGGTTGCCGCGGGCACAGACGAGATCAACGAAGTCATGGCCAGCGGTGGTCAGTTGGGCGTCGCTACCGAGCATTTGTCGGATTTTACCCGCGTCATGATCGATCTGGGCAATTCCTGCGAAGACCTGAACGCCGGCGACGCCGCAACGACCATCGCGCAGTTTGCAAACATCATGGGCACCAGTCAAAGCCAGTTTTCCAATATCGGTTCTACGTTGGTCGACCTGGGTAACAACTTCGCGACGACAGAAAAGCCTATTATGGAGATGGCGCATCGCATGGCCGGCGCGGGCAAGCAGGTGGGCCTGACCGAGGCGCAGGTGCTGGGCTTTGCGGCGGCACTGTCCTCCGTGGGCATCGAAGCGCAGATGGGCGGCTCTGCTTTTTCGAAAGCCTTGATCAAAATGGAGGTGGCTTCCGCGACTGGCGGCGACGCGCTGGAGGATTTCGGCAAGGTCGCCGGGATGACCGGACAGCAGTTCAAAACGCTGTGGGACAGCGATCCCGCCGCGGCGTTCCAGTCGTTCATCGTGGGACTGTCCAAACTGGACGACGAAGGCGAAAGCGCCATCGCGGTGCTGGACGAAATCGGCATCAAAGAAGTGCGCCTGCGCGATACCATGCTTCGCGCCGTCAACGCCACCGACCTCTTCTCCCGGGCGCAGAGCATGGCGACCAGCGCATGGAAGAAGAACACCGCGCTGTCTGAGGAAGCGAACAAGCGTTACGCCACCACGGAAAGTAAGCTGAAAAACCTCAAGAATACAGCGCTGCTGTTTGGTCAGCAGATCGGCGACGATCTCAATCCCACCATCCGCAGTCTCATCGACGGCGCGGAGGAGCTTTTGCAGAAGTTCCTTTCCATGGACGAATCCCAGCGAAAGCAGATCATTCAGTTCGCGGCTTATGCTGCTGCAGCCGGCCCGGTACTGCTGGTGCTGAGTAAGATCACCAAGGGCGTGGGCACGGTATCCGCGTCCTTTGGAAAATTTGCAACGGCGGTTGGCAAAGCGGGCGGCGGCTGGAAGGGCTTTCTTTCCGTCCTGGGCAAATCCCCTGCCGTATGGTTCGCCGTCGCCGCTGCGGTAGTCGCAGGCACCGTCGCACTGGCGGATTATGTGTCCGGCGCGAAACAGGCACGCGAAGCGCTACAGGGCATGGAAGATACGGCGAAGCAGTGGAAGGACACCGCCGCCGAAACCTTCTATGGAAACAGCGAGGGACTGTCCTTTTTTGGTCTGTCGGAGAGCGATTTTGCCCGGGATCAGCAGTCCGCGCAGGACTGGCTGGATGGTCTGCTGGCCGTCTGGTCGGACGGTGAAAAAGAGAGCAACGAGATCGTCGCCCACTGGACGGACTCCTTCAAAACGCTCACCGCTTCTACCCGGGATGAACTGACGGCGCTCAAGGAGACCGCCGATAAGAATGGCTATACCAGTGTATCTCAGGGACTGGCAGCGGACATTCAAACGCTGGATCAGATGGACGCGGAGATCGAGCGGCTGCTGAAAAAGCGGCAGAATGGATTTTTCTCCGAAAAAGATCAGACCCGTCTGCAGGAACTCATCGATACCCGTGAAGCCATTGAGGTCAAGTATCATCTGACTCCGGAGGAAACAGGCGGCTTTGAGACCATCGCACAGAAGGTCGAAGCGGAAGTCGCCCGCGCACAGGCACGCGGTAAAACGGATGCGGATACGTCCGTCTATGAAAACGCTGTAAAAGCTGCCGCTGAGGGCATGGCGGCAATTAATGCTCAGATTGATGAGCGCTACGACAAGGAATACGGCCTGATTCAACTGATCGAGGATAAAACCGAACGCCAGAAAGCGCTGGAAGATTTGAATTCCCGCTATAACGATGAGCGGAAAGCCGCCGCGCAGGAATACGCCGAAACGCTCTCTTCCATCGTCATGCCTGTGTGGAACCAGCCGGAAATTCAGGAAGCAAGCCAACAGGTTGATGAATTGTTCACCAAGCTGCGCGAATACAGCATGGCCAGCGAAAGCGAAAAGCCTGCGCTGCTGGCGGACCTGCAGGCGCTCTCCGCCGGTATGGACGAGGGCGCGCTGACGGAATACCTCTCCCTGATGACGCAGATTCAGTCCCTGCTGGACAGCGGCATGAGCGAAGCCGAAGTGCAGGCGCTGTTCCCGGACATCGACTTTTCTTCGCAGCTGGATCAGTTCGCAGGCGTCGTCAGCTATCTGGATCTCATCAAGACCGACCTGCCCGGTTTGTACAGTATGTTCGGCGAAGCGCTGCCCGAAGAGGTGCTGAAGATCGCCACCGACCTCGACATGACCGGTGCACAGGCGCGATGGGATGAATTTGCCCAGAATCCCGGCGCGATCACCACCGAAGCCATTATTACCGGGCTGTCTACAGGCGACCAGCAGGTCAATGTGGATGCTTTTATTTCCAGCTATACTGAAATCCCCGAAGGGGCCAGCACAGCTGCGCTCACGCCCAAAGGGCTGATCGCGTATGTCGAAAAGTACGCTGAGGTTACCGGCGGCGCAGACGTATCCGGCCTGACACCCGAAATTGCGGAGTGTCTGGTGGCAGGCTACAAGGAACTGGCTTCCGGGGCGGATGTATCGCTGCTGAAGCCGGATGAGATCGTCGCTTATGTCTCGCAATACGCTGAACGGCAGGATGTGGATGTTTCCGGTCTTTCGCCTGAAGGACTCACGGCTTTCGTCATGGCCTATGAGGAAGCGACGGGCGGCGCACTGACCACGGCACTGTCTCCGGACGACGTAACCGCAATGGTGGCGAAATATCTGGAGGCTGAGAATATAGATCTTTCCGCGCTCACGCCGGATCAGATTGAAGCCATCGTTACACGCTACGCCGAGGCAACAGGCTGCGACAAGTCTCAGCTGCTTCCATCTCTGACAGCCTATATCACCGAGTATAAGGAAGCCGAAGGCGTAAACGTCCCCAAGCCGAAGACGCAGGTCATCATCACCGGCTATGACTATCTGGCATACCGGCAGCTTCAGAATAATCCTGACCTGACGCTGGAGCTTCCTGTACGTCTGGGTGAATTGCCGGATGGCGAGCTGGATCGCCTGATGGCAGACGGCAAGGTGAAATTCTGGAAGGACGGCGTGGAGGTGCCCATTGAGGCGGTGCCGGATGGAACCATTGACGCAAGCACCGTGGCCAGTTTGGATCAGGACGGCACACTGCACATCTTGATCACCCCCGAAATCACCGGCACGAAGGAAGCGATTGACGCCCTCTCGCCGGTGGTAGACGAAGTCTACCAGCTGGGCGGCACATGGAAGGAAGCGCTGGCAGGCGTTCGCCCCACTACGACAATGGACATGGTGGATAGCGGCTTAAAGCGGATTCAGTCTTATCAGGAAACACTGGATTACAACTGGTGGGACAAGTTCTGGGCCTCCTTATTTGGCGCATCTACGAATCTGGGCGGCCTCGACCAGAGCATGAAATCGGACTTCAATGCGAACAGAGTGGCAGAGCTGTCTGCCTATGTTGCGGAAATGGTCAGCGCCATTCAGCGGGGTGAACAGGTCCCGAAAGAAGATCTGGAAAATCTGCAGGCCATCGTGGAATTCCTGAATGGGCTGGACGTGACCGATACGGGTGCGCATATTCGCGAGGGTATTGCACAGGGCATGACGGAAGCGGGCTTTGACAGCGATGCAGAGACGGTAGCTGCCAATCTGGAAACCGCGCTGAACACGGCGCTGCAGATTGAATCGCCCTCCAAACGAGTAAAGCCTGCCGGAGAGTATGTTGCAGCAGGCATTGGCGAGGGCATGAGCGCCTATGACTTCTCCTCCGATGCACAGAACGTCTCTTCCGCCATAGAGTCCGCGTTGCAGACCGCTTTTACAGGTGAAAGCCTGAAAAGCGTCGGAAATACCGCAATGCTGGGGCTGCGCGGCGCAATCCTTGCTTATCCCATGTTCGATACGGGCCGTGCCGTTTCAGCGAATGTGCGCTCGGCAGTTCAGGCCAGCCTGAACAGAAACACCCTCCGCTCTGCAGGGGCAAACGCTATGACAGGACTTCGAGCAGGTATCCTTGCCGGGCGCTCCGGCGTGATCTCCGCCATGCGCTCCGCCGCCCGTGAAGCCGTAAACGCAGCAAAGAAGGAGCTGAAAATCAAGAGTCCTTCGCAGGTTTTCAGGGACGAAGTCGGCGTGATGACCATGCGTGGCTTTGGTGTGGGCGTGCTGAAGGAAAGCAAGGAACAGGCCAAGGTTATCCGTAATGCTTCCCGTTTTCTGGCGGGTGAAGCGCGGGAAGGCTCCATCGTTACCAACAGCAGCGATAACCGCAAAACCTATAACAACAATGTGTCCTCCACCATTCAGGTACAGCAGATGGTGGTGCGGGACGAGCAGGACGTCCGCTCGCTGGCGGTTGAAATTGCGACGCTGACCAGACGGCAGCAGCGCGGAAAGGGGCTGAGAATGGCATGAACGACTGGTTCTCCTGGAACGGGAAAAAATGCACGGAGTATGGCATTCATGTATTGGAACAGCCGCCGATTACCATTCCCGCTGAGCGTGCGACATTCACCAATGTGCCCGGCAGACCGGGCAGTCTGACGACGCTGGAGGGAGACGACGTTTATGACGATCTGATTCTGACCGCGCAGTGCATGATTTCCGATCCGGGCAACATTCGTACCATTGCATCCTATTTAAAGGGAAGCGGGAAAGTCGCATTCGCCAACAGGCCGGGCGGCTTTTATTCTGCCCGGATCGTGAATCAGATTCCGTTTGAGAAAATCCTGCGGGGCAATCCACATCGGTCATTCGCCGTGAACTTCCGCTGCAAGCCCTTCTGGTATCAGGAAAATGTGCCGGAGATTACCGTAACGGCCTCCGGCACATTCGTCAACAACCCCGGCAGCGTCTATTCTGAGCCGGTCATTACGGTGTATGGTTCCGGCGAAATTACCCTCATGGTCGGCATGACCATTGTGGAACTGGATGGTATCACGGACAGCATCACGCTGGACACGCCGCTCATGGAAGCCTACAACGGCGCAATCAGCATGAACGGCAACATGAGCGGGGATTTTCCATCGCTGGCTCCCGGCGCAAATGCGGTTAGCTGGACGGGTAACGTGACGAAGGTGGTTATTCAGCCGAATTGGAGGTATTTATAACTCCGTTCGCCTTTTGCTGAGTGCAATGATGTGATATAATACAATTCGAGCAACTACAGCGGAGCTGAAGGTGCATTGCAGGAAGAAGTGGTTGTTTCCGAAATGGAAATAGCCACTCCGCGAGGTGCTATATGCCGGCACTGATCTGCGATGATATAATCAGTTTTGAATCAGCGGCGAGATCCGTGGACCGCAGTCGGTGAAAGGAGAACCCGATGGCAAAGAAAAAAGAAGAAATCACGATTCGATCCAGCACAGCCGAATATCTGACCTATATTGCCTCCGTGGGAGATGTAGAAACCAGCTTTGAAATGCGGTATGAGGACGAGAATATCTGGCTGACCCAAAAGCTGATGGCGGCATTGTACGATGTGGATGTCCGCACCGTTAATTACCATATCAAAAAGATCTTTGCGGACAGCGAATTGCAGGAGGATTCAGTTATCCGAAAATTTCGGATAACTGCTGATGACGGCAAAACCTATAACACAAACCACTATTCGTTGGAGATGATAATCGCCGTCGGGTTTAAGGTCAACTCCGAACGAGCCGTTCAGTTCCGCAAGTGGGTAAATCAGATCGCCAGGGACTACACCATAAAAGGCTGGGTCATGGACGTTGAGCGCATCAAACGTGGAACCTATCTTACGGAAAAATACTTTGATGAACAGCTTGAGCGTATACGCGAGATACGCGCAAGCGAGCGAAAGTTCTATCAGAAAGTCACGGATCTTTACGCTACTGCTATCGATTACGACAGAACCGCCGCTGCAACCAAGCGGTTCTATGCAACAGTCCAGAATAAAATGCACTTTGCCATCCACGGTCACACCGCAGCTGAGCTTATCGTAGAGCGAGCCGACCATCGCAAGGAGCATATGGGCCTTACTACATGGGCGGATGCGCCCGACGGCAAAATTAAGAGAAGCGACGTGACGATTGCAAAGAACTATCTGTCAGAATTTGAAATTGGACAGCTTGACCGTATGGTATCCGCATATCTGGACTTTGCGGAAAGTATGACACTACGGCACATTCCCCTTACTATGCAGGATTGGGAAACGAGGCTGAACGGTTTTATTCAAATGTTTGAATACGGGCTTTTGAAGGATTCTGGAAAGGTTACGGCAGAGATTGCTAAACTGCACGCTGAAACGGAATTTGAAAAGTACCGTGTGATTCAGGATAAGCTGTTTCTCTCCGATTTCGATAAGTATATGCTGGAGCTGGAAGAGACGACAAAGGAAATCAATCCAGGAAAATAAAGGTTTGCTTTTCTGTAAAAGGCAAGTAGAAAAAGGGCGCGAGACCTACGGCGTTACACGTCTACCCCCTCGAATTCGAGGTCTTACAGCCCGGTTGTGAGTATCAATTATACTTATTGCGACAAAATATGAGACTGCAAAAATAAGCATCGTCATTGCGGCGATGCTTTTATCATATTTGAAATAGGGAACTTTCTTATGAATTTGGTCGTCAAACATTCCCTAAAATCGAGGTGAACGTCTATAATTTGTATCTATCCTGCCGCCTGCACCGACTTTTCCAATAATGGCCTCGGCGCGGTTACGCCCATGTCCTGCACCGTTACCGAAACCCTGAATGGCGAATGGGAGCTCACGCTGGTGCACGACATCGACGAGCGCGGCAAATGGACGCGGCTTTTGGAGGGCTGCATCCTGCGAGCGCCTGTGCCCGCCGCCATGACTCCCAGCGTGGGCTTGGTCACCCAGCAATACCAGACCAGCACCTACGACGTGCAGATTTACAAGGTTACAACCAAGAGCGGCCCACTGCATCTGCGTTCTGGAACGGGCACAAATTACAAAATCCTCGGAAAGTACAAAAAGGGCCGCGAGGTCATTGTGCTGAACAAAACCACGTCCAGCTGGTATGAGGTGACCGCTCCGGACGGCAAGCACGGCTATATGGCCAGCCAGTATCTGACTTTCCAGCGCACGGAAACCCAGTCGGTACAGACGAATGTGGGCTTCCGCAATCAGGTGATTGAGGCCCGTCAGCTGCGGGATCAGCCCTTTCGCATTTACCGCTTGGTGCCGGAGCTGGACAAAATCACCGTCTACGCCCGGCATATTTTCTATGATCTTCTCGATAACATGATTAAATCATTGAAGCCCTCGTCCTCTGCGGTGGGGGCTTCTGTCGTGCATAGCCTGTCAGAAGCCTGCCTGTCGAACCATGACTTCACCTTCTATTCTGACATGACCAGTACTGCCGAGAACGTGGAGTGGGAAAACATCAATCCCGTGGAAGCTCTGCTGGGTGAAGGCGGACTGGTGGAAAAGTACGGCGCAGAGCTGGCCCGCGACTGGTACGATGTGTTTCTGGTCAGGCGCGTGGGCAACAACACCGACGTGTCCATCCGGGAAAAGAAGAATCTGACCGGTATTTCCTACGACGTGGACGAAACGGACGTAGTCACCCGCATCATGCCCACCGGCGAGGACGCGGACGGGAACATCCTGTATCTGCCGGAATTGTATCTCGACAGCCCAAACCTCAACGCCTACACCCACCCGAAATGGATTCATCTGCCGGTATCGGAAGCCAAGGAAGTCACGGACGGCGACGAGCCGAAAAGTAAAACCCAGTGCTATGCCGAAATGCGCAAGGCTGCGCAGGCGGAGTTTGACGCGGGCTGCGACCTGCCTACGGTCACGCTGAAGGTGGATTTCATCAACTGTTCGGATGCCGAGGAATATAAGCAGTATGCAGCGCTTACCGACATCTTTCTCGGCGACAGCGTGCGCGTCGTAGCTCGGCGCATCGGCGTGGAAGTATCAATGCGCATGACGCAGTACACTTACGACTGCCTGACCAGGAAATACACTTCGGTCACGCTGGGCACGGCGGCGAATACGTTGGAAGGCAGCATGATTTCTTCCCGCCAGCTGCCCTCCGGCGTGATATCCGGCAGCAAGCTGGCCATCAATTCGGTGGGCGCGGGTCAGCTGCAATCCGGTTCCGTGGGCAGCCTGCAGGTGAAGATGGCGGCGATTCAGACCGCACACATTCAGAACGCGGCTATCACGAAGGCAAAAATCGCCGAGGCCACCATTGGCGAGCTGAACGCCACGGCCATTACTGCGATCTCCGCGAAGATACAGGAGCTGGCCGCGAAGAATATCACCACAGACGAGCTCTATGCTGCGCTGGCCACCATCGCCGTGGCACAGATCACCGCCGCCAACATTGAAAAGGCCAACATCAACTGGGCAGACATCGGCGAGTTGGCAGCCCAGATTGCGAGCATCGCACAGGCACAGATCACTACGGCCAACATCAACAACGCCAATATCGACTGGGCCAGCATCGTCAACCTGAACGCCGAGATCGCGAAGATTGCCAAGGCACAGATCACCGCCGCAAACATCGAAAGCGCGGCGATTGACTGGGCGGCCATCAAAGACCTGAATGCCGCCGTTGCGAAAATTGCGCTGGCGCAGCTGACCACAGCCAACATCAACAACGCCGAGATCGACTGGGCCAGCATCACACAACTGCAGGCGGATATTGCCAAGCTGGTTAACGCCAACATTCAAACTGCCGACATCGACTGGGCGCAGATCAAGGATCTGACGACGGGCACAGCCATCATCGAAAAAGGCGTGAATGGCAAGCTGTATGTGGCCGACCTCGCCGTGACCGAGGCGAATATGGCTTCTTTGACGGTAGGCGAACTTATCGTCAAGGGTGCGGACGGCTGCTTCTACGCGCTGTCCATTGCCGAGGACGGTACGGTGACCACGGAGAAAAAGAGCGTGGGCGACGCGGACATCGGCGACAATTCTGTTTCGGGCGGCAAGATCATTGAGAAAACCATTACCGCCCGCGAGCTCAACGTTGCGTCCATCTTTGCGGACGAGGCGTTGGTGGGTGCGATTACCGCCGCGAACATCGATGTGTCCAGCCTGTTCGCCGCTGAAGCGTTTATTGCCCAGCTGAACGCCGTGGACATTTCCGGCAACGAATCCCTGCGGCTGGTGGTAGACGCGGCAAAGGACGAAGCGCTGGACGCGACTGGCGAGGCCGTTGCCCAGATCGCCCTGACGGCGGAGCAGATTCGCAGCGAAGTAAAACGCGACTATGCCACCAACGATCAGGTCAGCCAGATGAATGAAACGCTTTCTACGTTGGCCGAGCAGTCCGAAAACAACTTCACCTGGACGGTGACCAAGGTCAATGAGATCATCGAGGACGCTGCCGCCAGCGATAACCTGACGCGGGAGCAGCTGAACCTGATCCACACCTATATGCGATTCGGCGAGGATGGATTAACGATTGGCAAGGCGGGCAATCCGCTGACCTTCCGCGTGGTCAACGACCGGTTGGCGTTCTATATGAACGATACCGAGGTGGCCTATCTCAGCGACAACAAATTGTACGTGACACAGGCGGAGATTCTCGCGAGGCTGCAGATCGGCAAATTTGCCTACGAGCCGCAGGCCAACGGCAACCTGTCCGTGATTTACACGGGGTAAGGAGGAGCAATGGCAACCACAGTTTCCTACAGCGCGTCCATGCGCACGCGCAAGACGAATTCGGCCAGCAACGCAAAAAGCTCCGCCGCCAGTCAGGAATACTACGAGAATACCTACAATTACGTCGGCATCGTGCATTTCGCGGGCATGGCGCTGAGCGGTAAGGTCATCACGGGAATTTCGCTGCGCATTGTGGCGGCGCAGGCGGGCTACGGCACTGGGCACACGAAAACCGTGTATGTCCGAAAATCCAATTACCAGTCCGCGTCCCAGTCAGGTATTACCGGCCTCGGCTACTGCGGCGACGCGCTGGGCACATTCACTGGTGCGTTCTACGGAAACACCAGCACGTATACCCTCAGCGGCGAACTGCTGAACAATCTGGCGGCGTACATCGCGGCGGGCAACAATACCATCTGCCTGTATAACCCCAGCCCGGTCAAAAGCTCGCAGGGTTACTCTACCAACTACCTGCAGTGGTCGGAATGTACCATCACGGTGACATATGAGGAAGCCGCGTCCAAGCCCAGTCTTTCCAAGACTTCTTTCGATATGGGAACGGCGGTCACAGTCTATACGAATCGGCAGAGCAGCATTGCCACGCACACCATTCGCTACAGCTTCTTTTCGGCAAACGGAACGATTGCCACAGGCGTAACCGCCTCCTGCACGTGGACGCCGCCCGTTTCACTGGCCGAACAGATCCCGAACGCGACCTCCGGCTGGGGCACGATTCTGTGCGACACCTATGTGAACGGCAGTCTCGTTTCGACCAATACTTGCGCCTTTCAGCTGACGGTGCCCGCGTCCGTTGTGCCGTCTATTTCCAATGTGGCGTTTTCTGAAGCGACTTCCGGCATTGCCGACCGCTTTGGCGGCTATGTGCGGACGCGCAGCAAGCTGTCGGTCAGCATCATGGCAACTGGCGCGCAGGGCAGCAGCATTTCGAGCTATCGCACCAGTATCGACGGCGTGACCTATTCAGGCTCATCCTTCACCACCAATGCGCTGAATACGGCGGGCAATCTCACAATGACCGTGACAGTCACCGACTCTCGCGGACGCACGGCCAGCACGGCCCGCACCGTCACCGTGTTGGATTATTTGCCGCCTTCGCTGTCCCAGTTTACCGCCGAGCGCTGCAACGCGGACGGAACCGCCGCGCAGACGGATGGCACAAAGGTACGCATTTCCGCGAAAGCATCCGGTTCGTCTGTAGGCGGCAAGAACACGCTGGCCTGCACGGTGTACTACAAGCTCAGCAGTGCCGAGTCATGGGTTTCCGCCGTGACGCTCGCGCCCAGCGATTACGTCATTACCGCGACGAACCGGCTGCTGTCACCGACCTTCGACGCGCTGAGCAGCTACGACCTCAAGATCCGCGTGCAGGATGTGTTCTACTACATCGAACAGATGGTGTCCATCGGCACAAAGCAGGTCATGATGGATTTCTACAAGGACGGCTCCGGTATCGCCTTCGGCAAGGTCGCGGAGAACGCGGGCAAGGTGGAATTCGGCTGGCCGCTGCTGCTCTCCGAGCCGTTGGGTGTGGATCAGGGCGGAACGGGTGCTGAAACCGCGTCCGCAGCCTGCACAAAGCTGGGCGCGGTGAAGAAAACCGGTGACACGATGACCGGCAACCTCGCTATTTCGGGTTATCTGTACCCGTCGCTGTACCTGCTGCCCACCTACAACAGCACCACCAACCGCACCGTTTTTGAAGGATCGTATGTGGGAGCGTCCTCGTTCGCCTCATGGGAGGACAGCACGGGAAACAACCGCCGAATGCTTGAAGTGCGCAACGCGGCGTATCAGGCGAGTCTGGATTTCGCCGTGCTACTGCGCACCTGCACGGGAGGCACATGGGCTTCCTACCGTCTGTTTCATGCGGGCATGGCCACGCCGATTCCGCTGGCCAACGGCGGCACGGGCGCGAGCAGCGCAAAGGCGGCGCTGTCCAACCTTGGCATCTTCTATTCCGCGTCGCTCCCCAGCAGCGGTACGGACGGACAGATTTGCCTTGTGCCAGTCTGATGAGGTGAAGCTATGGGCACATTTTCAGCAACGGCCAACAGCAGCTCAACGATAGGCTACGCGCAATATGGTTCTTCTTCATGGAGCACGGGAAGCGGCAGCGGCGCGTGCCAGGGAGCGTATCAAGGCACTACTGCCGCAAAATCCCGCGTTGGCGTGATGTTTTTCAGCGGCGCGGGCGCAGCGCTCAAGGGAAAACTCATTCAGAGCATTACCCTGACGATTACGTCCTCCGGCGCGGGTTCCGGCTCGTCCAGTAAGAAGCTGACCTTCTGTCAGGCCAATTACCAGAGCCTGAACACCGGCGTTCGCGGCTCCGCGCAGGTGGGCGCGACGATGGGCACGCTGACCGGCAAATTCTACTCGAACACCGTCACGCACACCCTGAACGCTTCCAGCAACGCCGCGCTGTTTGCCGCCATGAAGGCGTACTTCGAAGCAGGCAATTCTGTGCTGGTGCTGTACAACGGGGAGACATCCAGCAGCAGCGGTTATTCCAGCAACTATGCCCGCGTCACCAGCTGCACAATTTCAGTAAGCTACATTGACGCGGTGGTCTGGTACCGGGACGGCAGCACATGGCGGCAATGCACGGTCTGGTATCGGCTGAACGGCGCGTGGGCGCAGGTGGTTCCCTATTACAATTCAGGCGGCGCATGGGTGCGCGTCTGAGTGTGAGGTGATTATATTATGAAAGAACTCTTTGAACAGGTCATTGCGCTCAAGAACTATGACCTGAAAGCGCTTCTGGCAAACATCGATCAGTACCACATTGAGGGCAAGCTGACCGACGACGAGCGGCAGGAGCTTATGCAGGCGGCTCGGGAAGGCGCGACGGCAGAGTACGACTATGCCGGAGAAATCAACGCTCTGTGGGCGGCGGTTCGGGAACTGCAAAAGGAGGTGGCTCCGCCTGAACCTGATGACGAATGGCCCGAATTCGTGCAGCCAACCGGCGCGGGAACAGCCTACCAGGTGGGCGACAAGGTTACCTTTATGGGAGTTCACTATGTCTGTCGTCTGCCGCATTGTGTATGGAGCCCAGCAGATTATCCCATAGGCTGGCAGAAGCAGAATTGAGTATTGACTATAACAACCTAGCATGAGCGATCGCTTTCATCAGCGGTCGTTTTTTAATGCAATCAAACAAACGGAGGATTACTGAAATGAGAAACTTTTCCATTGACATCGTCTGGGCAAAGATTCAGATGGCGGTCGCTGCCATCGGCGGCTGGATCGGGTACTTCGTGGGTGGCGTGGACGGCCTGATGACAGCACTGCTGATCTTCATGGTGCTGGACTATATCACCGGTCTCATGTGCGCCATTGCGGACAAAAAGCTGTCCAGCGCCGTGGGCTTCAAGGGCATCTGCAAGAAGGTGCTGATCCTGATACTGGTGGGCGTAGCGCACATTGTAGACCTGCACGTGGTGGGCACCGGCGACGCGCTGCGCAGCGCGGTCGTGTGCTTCTATCTCTCCAATGAATCCGTGTCTATGCTGGAGAATGCCGCACATCTGGGGCTGCCCATCCCCGAAAAGCTTAAGTCCGTGCTGGTGCAGCTGCATGGGCGTATCGACGATATCGATGAGGAGGATACACAGGAATGAGCGAGAGAATCAATATTCCTTTCACCAACGAGCACTTTGTCGCGTTCTGTGAGAAGATGGTGGGCCAGCCCTACTGGTACGGCGCGGTCATCTACAAGTGTACTGAGAGCCTTCGCGCCCGAAAGGCGAAACAGTACCCCGCACACTACGGTTCGAGTCGTACCGCCCGGTACCGCGACGACATTGCAAAGAAGAAGGTCTGTGCCGACTGCGTGGGGTTGATCAAGGGGTACCAGTGGACGAACGGCGGCGTGGGTGTGATCGAATCCATTGGCACGAGCAAGACCTTCTCCAGCAGGTACGGCGGTCACGGTTGCCCTGACAAATCCGCCAACGGCATGTTCAGCTACGTCAAAAGCAAGGGCTGTGCCTGGGGCGCCATGGACACATTGCCCGAGGTGCCCGGCATTGCGCTGCGCTTTGACGGGCATGTAGGCGTGTATGTTGGAAATGGCTATGCGGTGGAGGAACGCGGCTTCAATTACGGGTGCGTGCGCACCCGTGTGAAGGACCGTAAGTGGACGCACTGGTATCAGCTGCCCTTCGTGGACTACGGCGATGCGGTGTTCACCGGCGGCATCGGCGTGAAGGCAGATACTCCGAAAACGGAGTACACGCTGGGCACGCGGACGCTGAAAAAGGGCGCCAAAGGCACGGATGTGAAGGCCATGCAGGAATTCCTGCTGCAACTGGGCTATGCGTTGCCTGAGTATGGTGCTGACGGTGATTTTGGCAATGAGACAGAGACTGCCCTCAAGAAGCTTCAGGCGCGGGCAGGCGTCAAACAGGACGGCGTTTACGGCAGCGAGACCCACAAGGCGCTGATGGACGCCGCCGCAGACAATGATGCAGGCAAGGAGTCTGAACAGCCGGACGAACCTGATCAGCCGAATAAACCCGAACAGCCGGAAGAGCCCACGCAACCCGATGCGCCTGACACTCCCACGACGAAGCGTGTGCGCATCGTCTGCGGCAGCGGCTCGGTGAACATCCGCGCGGGCAATGGCACACAGTACGACCGCATTACTGCCGTGCAAAACGGCGCTTCTCTCGAATGGGTGGCCACCGCCGAGAACGGCTGGCACGCCGTCGTGGTCAATGCCCGCGTGGGCTGGGTGTCCGGAAAGTATTCGGTGATGGAATAATGCGTATGACCGCACATAAAGGCGCGGTACGCCTCCAGACGAACTGAGATATTGCATGAGGAAGCCTTTTTTTCGGGAAGGGGGCTTCCTCCTTTTTTTGTCAGGTATGCCCGGTATTCTCCCCCTGTTTTTCTCCGCTCCGGGCGGGCGTAAACCTGCCCATATAGGCCGTATTTATCGGAATCATCGCTTGATAAAGCCGCCGAGTAGAGTGATAGCTATAACAGGCCGTTGGTTTTGAAGAAAACGGCGGCGAAGAAAAAACGGGAGGTTTCATTATGAGCATTGTGAGATGCACCGCGTACCCGTTCCGATACGCGGAGGAAGCGTATGCAGAGTCTGCGGACGAAGCGGATGCACTCGAGCTTTTCGACTCGAGCCTTTACACCGGAATGTTTTCCATCGACTTTGATACCCGGAGAGCGGGCAGACCGTGTCTGGACGGCGCGGGGCGCAAACGGAATCTGGCGCAGCAGATCGGGAAAGCGTGGCAGGCGCGCCCGGTCTATTGCCGGAAAACCGGCGCCTACGAGGTGGGCGGCTGGAACGTGGCCGGTGCGAACTGCGGCCATGAATCCGCCGTATTCTCGCCGCCCTTCCCCATGGAGGACAGGGAACGCGTGTTCGCGGTATTGGACGCATTGCAGTCGGACGGCTTTTTACCCGTGGATGGCTTCACCATCCACATGATTCCCGCCGAACCCAACCGACAGACGATCCTGAACATGTGCAACATCCTTCAGTCCCGATCCGAGTTAATTGCGCAGGCGCTGCGTCTGCAGGAGGAGCTGCGTTTTTGCATTGCCGAGGATCTGGCGTTCACCGTGATGCTGGACGCCTTCGCGATCCCCGAAACAGAGGCCTGCCTGTACCTGCTCCGGCAGTGCTACGGCATGGCGGCCGCTACCGGCAAGGCCAGGATGAAGCCCTGCGACGGGAGCAACCCCAAGTTCCAGATGCGCTCCTGGCTGCTGCGGCTGGGGTTCATCGGGGAGGAGTACGAGCGCCCTCGGCATACGCTGCTCTCTGGGCTGGAGGGCGACAGCGCGTTCTTTACGGAGAGCGGCAAAAAGCGGGCGCTGGAAAAGCGCCGCCGGGAAAAGGCGATGGAGTGGATGGCATGAGGCGAGAGGCATGAGCGAGTTGAGGAGGGCAGCATGAGTGAGAAAAGAACGAAGCACAGAATCTCCGGGGAGAAGCAGAAAAAGCTCCGCGTGGCCGCCTACTGCCGCGTCAGCACCCTGATGGACGCCCAGGATACCTCCTTCGAGCTGCAGTGCGAGCATTACCGCGGATACATCACAGGGCGTGAGGATTACGAGCTGGTGGGCGTCTACGGCGATCACGGGAAATCAGGGCGGAAGATGGACGGTCGGCCTGAGCTTGGGCGGCTGCTGACGGACTGCGAGGCGGGCAGGATCGACCTGATCCTCACGAAGTCCATCGCCCGGTTTTCGCGCAACATGCGCGAGTGCGTGTCGACGATCCGGCGCCTGCAGACGTTGGGCGTCAGGGTCTTTTTCGAGAAGGAAGGAATCGATACGTCGGAGCCACGCAACGAGCTGCTGTTCCACCTGATGGCCACCATCGCAGAGGAAGAAAGCAACAGCATCGGACGGAACCTGATGACGGCGCACAAGATGCGCAACCGGAGTGGGAATCCCTTCTGGCAGCGCAAGTACGGCTACAAAAAGGGCGCAGACGGAGAGTGGGTTCCCGACGAAAGGCCGGCTGCGAAGGTCAGAAGCGCATTCTGCATGGCCTGCGCGGGGTATTCCGTCGGCAGTATCCGCAGGATGCTGATTCGGATGGAGGAGGCGGATCCCAGCGGGAAAAAGTGGCGAAGAACGGACGTTTCCATGCTCCTGCGAAATGTTCTGTACAAGGGCGATTACCTGACGCAGAAGACCATCCGAAACGCAGACGGGACGGGCCGGACGAAGAATCGCGGCGAGCGGGAGCAGTATTACCTGGAGGGACATCATACGCCGCTGGTTCCTCCGGAGGTGTTCGACCACGTTCAAAGGCTGCTGGAATCGAAGACCCTGTGGGAGAATCGAAGGAACGTTTCACCCGAACAGCGGGCACTGCTGGAGGAAGGAAAGCGGCTGTGCGAGGAATACGGGCTGTACGCCGTCATCCGGGACAATCCGTATGTTGAAGAGACCCCATGTATTGAGGGAAAAGCCAGTCCACAGCAATCACAGCGGAGCGACACCGCCCCTGACAAAGAGCCGCAAGAGAATGACACGAAGGAGGACGAAGATGGAAAGGTACAATGAAAGCAGCGACGTGCGCCAGCTCTTTCGGGGCGCGGTACAGGCAACAAAAGATGAAGCGATGCGAATTGCCGATATGTCCGGCGAAACAACCAAGCGCGTGGCGGCGTATTGCCGCGTTAGCACGGACAGCGAGTCACAGGAGACCAGCATAGAGACCCAGCGGGCGTACTTCGAGCATGAAATCAGGAACCATCCGGGCTGGAAGCTGGTTCAGATTTACGCGGATCAGGGGGTGACGGGTACGATCTCCATGAAGCGTCCGGCGTTCAGGCAGATGATCGAGGACGCGCTGGCGGGAAAAATCGACTATATCCTCATCAAGTCCATCTCCCGCTTTTCGCGCAACACCGTGGACTGCCTGCAGTATGTTCGGATGCTCCGGGAAAAGGGCGTTTATCTTCACTTCGAGAAGGAAAACATCGATACCAGCAGCGCGTACTCCGAGATGCTCATGACGGTGCTGGCGGCCTTCGCCCAGGAGGAGAGCGTGTCCATCTCGGAGAACATCGCGTGGAGCTTCCGCAAGAAATACGAGGCCGGAATTCCCAGGAGGTTTGTGCTGTTCGGCTATCGCCTGGACGAGGACGGAGAGTACCGCATCGTGGGAGAAGAAGCCGCGGTGGTGCGGGAGGCGTTCACACTGTACGAGCACGGATATTCGCACAAGCAAATCGCCAATGCGTTCAACCAAAAGGGCTACAAGTCGCCCACGGGGCTGCGCTGGCAGGAGACAACGATTCACCGGATGCTCGACAACGAGAAGTACGTGGGGGACGTGATGATGCAGAAGCGCGTGACGCTGGATCCGCTGACCCACCGGGAGGTGAAGAACGACCAGACCGTCTATCCAAGCTATTATGTACAGGATCATCACGCCGCCATCATCGACCGGGCGCAGTACAACCGCGTGCGGAAGATCCGCGCAATGTGCAATTCCAGGCTGGGTCCTCTGCAGTATCCCTACGACGACAAGCTGGTGTGCCCGATCTGCGGCCAAAGGCTGATCCAGCGGCGCAGCGATGTGCTGGAGAATAAAAGCGCATGGCACTGCGAACGGAACGAGCGCTCCTGCGAGCGGTATGTGCTCAACAGCGCCATTGTGAACGAGGCGGTGCTGAACGCCTGCAAGGCGCTGAACAGGGACGAAATACAGGCCGTGATAGAGAAGCTACAGGGAGAAAAGCCGCAAAGAAGCAAAAGCAGGGAAAAGCTGACGGCGACGGAGCATTTGCTGGAGCTCTGGAAAAAGCGCCTGTTTTTGAAGAAGGTGGACTACTACTGGCTGGACGATACGGTGGACAGGATTACTTTTTCAAAGGAGAACACGCTGACGGTGCATTGGAGGTGCGGGCTGAAAACGACGGTACCGCTGCCCGTGCGGCATCACCGGGAGAACCCGGTGTACGCTGCGGAAGTCTACCGGAAACGGAAGGTGGAGGGAACGCTTAAACCCAGGCGGAGGATACAGAAACGGCTGGAGGACCCGAACCCCATTCCGATTATTCCGGTGAAGGGAGAACGAAAGTAGTGAGGGGCAAAATGAACGATTTGTACGGTTGGAGCGCTTTTTTTCAGAAAGGCAGGCGATTGAAATGAAAATCCGTCACATTCCCAGCATCCACCAGCGGAGAAAAAAGCGGGTGGCGGCTTACTGCCGCGTCAGCACCGACATGAAGAGCCAGGAGGAGAGCTTCGAAACGCAGGTGAGCTATTATCGGAGCTACATCGAGCGAAACGACGAATGGGTGCTGGCCGGGATCTACGCCGATGGCGGCGTCTCGGCCACTGGCGCGGCGAAGCGGCCGGAGTTCATACGGATGATCGCGGACGCGATGGAGGGAAAGATCGACCTGATCCTCGTAAAGAGCATTTCCCGCTTTTCGCGCAACGTGGTGGACTGTCAGGTTTATGTCCAGCAGCTGCGCTCCAAGGGCGTCGAGGTGCGCTTTGAGAAGGAGCGACTCAGCACGCTGGACGCTTCCTCCGAGATGATCTTCTCCATGATGGCCGCCATTGCGCAGGACGAGAGCCGCTCCATCTCGCAGAACATCCGCTGGGGCTACGAGAAACGATTCGCTCAGGGAATTCACCATATGGGAAACCGGCGCGTGCTGGGCTATGACGAAGTGAACGGCGTGCTGACGCCCAACGAGGATGCGTGGATCGTCAGAATGGCGTTTGAACTGTTCAACCAGGGAATGGGCTATCAGAAGATCGCCGAGGCAATTACGGCGGCGGGTGGAAAGCGGATGCGCGGAAGCACGGCGTTCTCCGCTTCCAGCATTCAGTCCATTGTGGACAACGAGATCTATGTGGGGGATCGGATGCTGCAAAAGCGTCCGCCGCAGCACTATCTGACGAAGAAACCGGATCCGAACGCACAGTATCAGACCTATTACTGGCGAGATACGCACGAGGAAATCATCGACCGAAAAACATGGGAAAAGGCCCAGGCCGTGCTGGACGCGCGCAAGCGCGACCGAATTTCCGGCGTGTACAAAAAGACGCCGGCGACGCATTTTCTTTATGGGAAGGTGTTCTGCGCGAGGTGCGGTGCGCCCTATAAGCGCAGAACGCTTTCCGGAGGAACGGCAGACGGCGCTCCGGTTTATCATAAGGTGTGGAACTGTAGGGAGCGTCAGAAGGGGAAGGCTGGAAACGGCTGCAGGAATACGTCGGTTGCGGAAGAGGAACTGCTGCGCGGAATATCCGATGCGCTCGGCTGGGAATGGAAGGGAGCGGAAGTATTTGACACGGAGCGATTTTTGCGGGAAGTGCAGGCCGTTCATCTTGAAAATGGAGCGGCGAGCGTTCAAAAGTGGACGCAGCGCGTGTCTGCGTAAATGCATAAGCGGTGAAACTGAGCCGCCGGCCGCCGATTTTTTATCAAAGTACTCGAAAGGAGAAATGGAATCGGCGGCTTTTTTCGTTATATCTGCCGGCGAAACTTGATAAAGCGCGGGTTTTGAGGTAAAATGAAAATGGTACCTGGTAAGGCAATGCAAGCGTGAGGACTGCTCAAAGGAGGGAGGCGGACGTATGGAACGGAAAAAGCTACCGGTGGGCATCGACAGTTTTGAGAAGCTCCGCAGGGAAGACTTCTATTATGTGGACAAAACGAGATTGATTATTGACCTGCTCAAGAATTGGGGAGAAGTGAACCTCTTCACGCGTCCGCGGCGCTTCGGCAAGACGCTGAACATGAGCATGCTGAAGTCCTTTTTTGAGATCGGCACAGATAAGACGCTGTTTGACGGGCTGGCGATCTCCGAAGAGAAAGAGCTGTGCGAGGCGTATATGGGCAAGTTCCCGGTGGTGTTCGTCTCGCTGAAGGATGTAGATGGACTTACATTTGAAAATGCCTATGGGAAATTGCGTGACATTCTGCGGGCGGAGATTTCTCGACTCAGCTTTTTGATGCAGAGTGAGCAGATAGCAGAGGATGATAAATATTCGTTCGAACGTTTTCTGAGAGAACAGGACACTCCGGATGACGTGCAGAAAAGTCTCAAGATGCTCTCGGGTCTGCTGTATCAGCACTACGGCCAGAAGGTAATTCTCCTCATCGACGAATATGATGTACCTTTGGACAAGGCGTTCCAGCACGGCTATTACAAGGAAATGGTCGCGCTGATCCGTAGCTTGTTCAGCCGGGCGCTCAAGACGAACGATTTCTTGCAGTTTGCGGTGCTGACGGGATGCCTGCGGGTATCGAAGGAGAGCATCTTCACGGGACTGAACAACTTCGACGTGAATTCCATTATCGACGTGGAACACGACGAGCAGTTTGGGTTTACGGAAGCGGAAGTACAGGAGCTTTTGCAGTATTACGACCGAGAAGCCGCTGCGCCTGTAATGAAAGCGTGGTACGACGGGTATCGCTTTGGCAACGCAGATGTCTATTGCCCGTGGGATGTGATCAACTATGCCAAAAAGCTGCTGGCGAATCCGCAAGCCGAGCCGCAGGCGTTCTGGATCAACTCCAGCGGGAACGATCTGGTGAAGCGCTTTGTGGACAAGGCGGACAAAACCACGCAGGATGAGATCGAGCGGCTCATTGCCGGGGAGGCCATCGAGAAGGCGGTTCGGCTGGAGCTGACCTACGGCGAGGTCGACAACAGCATCGACAACCTGTGGAGCGTGCTGTTCACGACGGGGTATCTGACGCAGGCGGGGCGCGTCGAGCGCGGCGTGTATAAACTGATTATTCCCAACCGCGAGGTACGGGAGGTGTTCGTATTCCAGATTCAGGAATGGTTCAAGAATACCGTCGTCCGGGACGAGAAGCCCATGCAGGCGTTCTGTCAGGCGTTTCTGGACGGCAACGCCGAAGAGATTCAGCGGCGGCTGACGATCATCCTTGGCAAGATGATCAGCATCCTGGACACGAAGGCCAAGGACGATCAGAAGGAAAACTTCTATCACGGCCTGCTGCTGGGGCTTCTCAGGAGCGAGCCGAACTGGCTGATTCTGTCCAACGTGGAATCCGGAGAAGGCTTCAGCGATATTCTCATCGAGTCGGAGGATCCTGACGCGGGCATGGTCATCGAGGTGAAGTATTCGCCGACGCTGGCGGGCATGGAAAGCGCATGCCAGGCGGCAATGGCGCAGATCAAGGAAAAGCACTACGATGAACGCCTGCGTAACGAGGGGCGAGAGAACATCACGGCGTTCGGCATCGCCTTCTGGAAAAAGCGCTGCCGGGTCTGCTTTGAAAAACTGCATAGATGAAATTGATTCCTCCGCGGCGATTGCTGCGGAGGTTTTTTCGTTTGCCTGCATAGACCACAGACAGCACCTCGGAATTATCCCAAGGTGCAGCTGCAGCTTATGCGGGCAGTACCATTATGTGTCTTGACTTATGTTACGAATCAGATTCCCAGTCCGTACAGAATGGCTTTCAATTCTTTTACCATCCGAGTTAGAATCTCTTCTTCAACTGGGTTGCAGTCCAGAAGCAGGCGATGAAGTTCGGAATCTGCTGTGGACGCAGAGCATTTCAAGCTATCAACAAGCAGATCATCTGTGGAGACCTCTAACGCATTTGCGATATGGACGAGAGCCTCCAGACTGGGCTTTGCTTTGCCGAGCTCGATGTTGCTGATGTGTTTGTTGCTTACATTACTAAAGGCACCAAGATCCTCTTGCGACATGTTTGCTTTCACACGGTGATTTCCGATGCGCGTTCCTAACGCAGTATAATCAATGGCCATACCAGTCCCTCCCTTGATGTCCCGCATAAGGCTGTATTGATTATCCTTCATAGGGCAAAGAGAAACAACTGGCTTATATAATGATTTATCTTGCTAAGACCGCATAAGCAGACACTTCTATCAGTACTGTTGCCTAAGCCATTTTTTCCACCTGTCAGATAGAATTTCTTATCATGTTCCACCTGACAGGTGGAAGTCAAACCTGCACATATCCGTTATAATATAAGAGTAAAAAAGCAGACAGAAGGGCAGAAAGGGCATGATCGAAACCGAAAGTACGGGATTGCTGACATTATACAGCGACGTGAGGGCGGCTGCCGTGCATTGGCTATGGTATCCGTTCATAGCAAGCGGCAAGATCACTCTTTTGCAGGGTGATCCCGGGGACGGCAAGTCCACGATGATGATGCGCCTGATCGCCGAGCTGTCAACGGGAGGCGTGACTCCGGACGGATGCCCATTGGGACGGCCGCAGCGGATTATCTATCAGTGCTCTGAGGATGGCGTGGCGGATACAATCAAGCCCAGATTGGAACAGTGCGGAGCAGACTGCCGGAACGTCGCTTATATTAATGAAGAAGTATACGGCGGTCTTACGCTGGATGACGAAAGAATTCGGCAGGCGATGATGGAATTTCGGCCTAAGCTGGTCGTTATTGATCCAATCCAGGCGTATCTGGGGAATGATTCCGATCTTCAGATTGCAGGCAGAGCAAGAAGGCTGATGCGTCGGTTGGGAATGTGGGCGTCTGTATACGACTGCGCAATCGTGCTGATCGGGCATTTGAATAAGAAGGAAGGGTCAAAGGGACTGTATCGCAGCCTGGGCAGTATCGACGTCGTTGCGGCGGCAAGGAGTGTTCTGCAGGTGGAGCGAGATGCGGAAGACAGCGATATCCGAATTGTTCGACAGATTAAAAACAGTCTCGCACCGTCGGATGGAGAAATTCGCTTTTCCATCACTGCGGAAGCGGGCTTTCGGTGGCTTGAATGCCGCACCGCAAAGCATCCGGCTCAGAAGGCGGAGCCGATCCAGTTTGAAAGCAAGACAGAAAAAGCCGCATACCTGATCAAGACGCTCCTGGAAAGGGGCGACATGCGCTCCAAGGAAGTCTATATCCGATTGAGCGACGAAGGAATTGGGCAGAGGACTGCGGAAGTGGCCAAGAAAGAACTGGGCGTTCGATGTTATCGGAAGATGCGGCAATGGTACTGGAGTCTTACACCCAAGGCAGAGGAAAAAGAAGCGAAATGAGGAAGCTGCCATGATTATGAGCGAAAAGCAGACAGCAGCGGTAGAACGCAAACAAAGAATCTGCGACCGCTATAAAGGCGCCGATACCGCAGAAGTAGAGGTCATCCCTGCAAAGCCGACAGAGGCGCTGGAGGGAAAAAACACAATTCTGCGCGTTGCGGCCTATGTCCGAGTTTCTACTGATAATGATGAGCAGCTTACCTCTTATGAACTGCAAAAGAATTATTACACAGACTATATCTCGTCGCATCCTGGCTGGGTGTTGGCGGGAATCTATGCGGATGAGGGAATCAGCGGAACGTCGCTGGAGCATCGAAAAGGGATGCAGCAGATGATTGAAGACTGCCAGGGCGGGAAGATCGACCTGATCCTGACAAAATCCATCGCCCGCTTTGCCAGAAATATCGTTGATTGCCTGTCGGTGATTGAAACGCTGAAAAATCTGGAACCTCCTGTCGGAGTGCAATTTGAAGCCGACAATATCTATACGCTGGATACCAACGGTCGATTGATTCTGACAATCCTTGCATCCGTGGCGGAGGAGGAATCACACTCCAAGTCGATCATCATGAACTGGTCGGTGGATCGCAGATTCCAGCGGGGTCTGTTTCTTACCCCAGAGCTTCTGGGATACGATCGGGATGAGAACGGAAACCTGGTAATCAACCCGGAAGAGGCGGAAACGGTCAAGGTGATTTTCTATCTCTATCTGAATGGCTATTCGTTCAAGGAAATCGCCGAACTTCTGACCGATTATGGGCGCAGGACAAAACTGGGCAACACAGAATGGAACTCGTCTTCCCTGGCCGGAGTCATTGCCAATGAGCGGCATTGCGGAGACGTTCTGGCGAGAAAGACCTTCACGCCAAATTTCCTGACGCACAAATCCAAAAAGAACCGAAATGATCGGACGCAGTATCGCCAGCGCGACCATCACGAGGCGATTGTGAGCCGGGAGGTCTTCCATGCGGCCAACCGGCTGAGGGCGTCTCGGAGCTATGGCAGGAAATCCCATCCGCTTCCGGTGCTGAGCGTCGTGGCCGACGGAATCCTGAAAGGGTATGTGCCCTTTGACAAGGATTGGATGGGATTCTCGGTGGATGAATATCAGAAGGCGTCGGAAAGCGTGATGAAGGATGCGCCGAAAGAAACGGTAAAAGTAAATGTGAACAACAGGCTTGAGCTGCATGGCTATGAAATTGTTCGGGCGCAGTATTTTTCTACGCTTCGGAATCCTGCGATGACGATTTCCAATGGGAAACTGCGCTTTAATACGGCGTGTCTGCAGAAATTTGAGAATGTGGAGTATGTAGAACTTCTTCTGAATTCGGTAAACCGCAGCATTGCGATTCGACCGTGTTCGAAGGACAACCCGAATGCGATTCGCTGGGGAAGGCTGAAGGCAGGGCGATGGTGCGCCACCTCCGTTGGCTGCAAAGGTTTGGCGAGAACGCTGTTTGACATCATGGATTGGGAGCGGGAAATCCGCTATCGCTTCCGGGGAGAGTTCATAGAAAATGATGGCGACAAGCTTATGCTCTTTGAACTGGATGAGCCGGAAATGATCAAGGTGGAGAAAATTGTTCTGCCGCCAAAGACTGCGGAGGAATCGGAAGGAAAGACCATCAGCAAAGCCATTTACATTTTCCCGCCGGAATGGGCTGGAACGTTTGGAAGACCGATTCACAGTATCGCTCGGGCGGAACTGCTGGAGCAGCGGCACTATGCCGGGAACTGGGACGTTCTGCGGCCGGCTACGGAACTCAAGGAATACAACCTCTTCATGGCAGAGGACATGCGCGGGATGCTGCATGAAGCGGAAAGGATTATGGAAGGGTGGTTGAGCGCGGATGCTTGAAGAGGAAGCTTTGACGAAGCAGGACGCCGCGAGAGAAGAGCGTCAGGAAGAACTGGAACGAACATTTTCGTATGACGGATACCAGGTGGTTCGAAAGGAGCTTTTCGCCCATCTGCGGGATCCGGCAATCGTCATTCGAAATGACAGCATTACATTTAATACGGCCTGTATTACCGGACTGGAGAATGTGGTGTATGTGCATGTCATGTTCAATAAGGAACTGAAAAGGCTGGTAGTGCGAGGCTGCAACGAGAATGACAAAGACGCCTTGCGTTGGTGCATCGAAAAGCCGGACAAGCGAAAGAGCAGGAAAATGTCCTGCCGCCCATTTTCGGAATTGGTCTATAATGAAATGGGTTGGGACAAATCCTGCCGGTATAAGATACTGGGCTATCGGATTTGCTTTGAGGGAATAACGCTGTATGTGTTCGATCTGCTGGTGCCGGAAATCTTTCATGAAGGCCGGCAATCCAGCGAAAACGGCGTGGGCGAGTCCAAGCAGACAGAAGCGAAAGCTGGAACTGCGAAAAAAGGCTTCTACCCGGATGATATCGCGGGTACTTTTGGCGTGCCAGTGGAACAGCATGAGCTGGATTCGGAAATCAGACAGATGGACGGCTATGTAACGTCTGGAATGCTCACAAGGCAGAACTCATGAGCCGAGGAGGGGTGTAGGATGAGCGACAGGCCACAGAAGGCGTGGCATCCTGAAGTACGCTACATAACGTTTAGTTTCGCAGACGGGAGAATTACGGTTTTCAAGAGTGCGCTGGAGGATTTGCACTGGCCAGCCTTTTATCGGTTCCTCTATAATTCATCCGAAAAGCAGTTTGCGATTCAGGCGTGCAAAGAGGAAGCGCCCGGTTCGCACCGAAGCCCAAGACTGAAATTGGGAGACAGCTGCGAAATCAAGAGCAAGGCGCTGGTTCGCCTGCTTTACAGAGATGGGCGCTGGGAAATAGCACACTCCTACCGAGTGCCGGGACGCATAGTCACGGAACAGAACCTGATCGAATTTGACCTTCGGCAGGCGATTCAGCTGGAAAGAAAAGAAACGAACACCGCTGCTGCGGAGAAGAATGCCGGGTGACGCTGAGACGCGCTACAGCACTGAAATGTTGCGCTCAAAATGAGAAAAAAGAGCCGGCGCAAGGGATAAAACGGCATTGAAGTACGCGGCAGTCACATCTATCCCCAAAATCAACGCTGTGGAATACAGCAACTGTCGTCATCTCCAAAACCAATGATGAGGAAGCAAAAAACGTCATCTTCATAACCAAAGTTAGCTTCGAGACCAATCTATAGGTTGGCTCGGAGCTTTTTTGTATTTGCATATTCTTACAGCCATTTCAGGGCGCAAATGGCGAGAAAATCAATATATAGTAGCTGAATATGGAGATAAGCACAATATAATGTGCTTATCTCCAAAACCAGAGGTCAAATGTTCGGTGCATGGGAAGTGTAGGGCGTTCTGCACGAAATTCCTGTGCGAATACGGCGTAAATGGCAGCAGTTTGCACAACGACCGGACACATTTCGGACATCAGACATCAAAATCGCTGGTGGCGGG
>OLQL01000492.1_pt1 | contig 41805 bp, 36 predicted proteins | sample 1672971 | NCBI WGS metagenome assembly OLQL01 (sample SAMEA3136742, study PRJEB25190) | human gut metagenome | biome: human gut; feature: human-associated habitat; material: faeces | place: Austria | collected 2013
TTTTGAGTTGTTCATAATAGATTGTTTTTACATAATATCAATACATCATTTTTAACTCTGTCTACGAAAAGCAGTTATCTTTCTGATTTTATGAAAAGAAAGAAATTGAAATGGCTTTTGTCCGTCACTACGGAACATGCTATTTACATATATATATTTGTTTTATAGATCGAACCTTGTTAAGAGTATTGAATTCTTTTTCCTTTCTTCAACATCAAAACTTGCGAGATAGTTTTCTGTAATGGCTAAATTGGAATGTCCAAGACTTTCGGATATATAGGAAATATTGACGCCACTGCGTTTTAACACTGTTGCGAAGGAGTGACGTGCTGCATAGGTCGTGACGCGTGGAATGCCTGTCTTATGCGAAATCTTGTAAAGTATCTGATTACATTCGGTGACCACTTCTCTTACCAGTTTTACTCTTTCAAAAGGATTCTCTTTTCCGGTAGCAAAAGGAAAGATATAAGTTTCGGGTGACGTGGGTGGATTGCCCCACTTCTCTATTATCTTTTGCATTTCGGGCGTGATGACTGCATGGATAATCTTACTGTGTTTGGTATTTCGGGCTGTTTTTGCACGTATGAAGCAGATTTCACCATTGATGATATTGGAGTATTGCAGATATAATAAATCACGAAAATTAATACCATTACATAAATAAGAAAAAAACCACAGATCACGATAAAATTCAGTCTTTGGGGTTCCATCATTATAAGTAATAATTTTCTTGATTTCTTTCAGGGTTAATGCTAATTTGCGTCCACATCCGGTGGGTACTTCATATTTCCCTTTTCCGAAAGGATACTGACTTTCCTTAATGATACCGTCTTTACGTGCTATATTAAGAATGCATTTTAAGTTTCTGAAATAGAATCCCATACTGGAGTAACTGATTCCTGATGCGGATAAGTGATGCTCAAAACGGTTTAACCAGTTGATGGTAATTTCATGAAAAGAAATGTGTTTTCCTGCAAACTGTTCTATTTTGTTTAGTGATCCTTTATAAGACAGATAAGTATTGGCTTGTCCATTTTCCTTTAAATCCTCCAACTTTTTATGAAATAAGGCATTGACTGAAAAATCAGAGTATCTGCCTAAGCGTGCATTTAGGATGTCAAAATGAAATTCACCTTGAAAAGATAGAAATTCGACTTGCTGCCTGATTAAAGAAAAACTATTTTCGATGTTACGCCGTATTTCTGATAAGTGGCGACTTTTGGTGTATGGTAATACTTCCCAGTCTCTAATAGAAACTTCTTGTCCGGTGGAGTAATATTTCTGTTTTCTGTTGTGGATAACTTGTACTTTTACGGGGAATAATCCATTCATCTTTTGTTTTCTTTTATCTAATACTGTGAGTACGGAAACTCCATCCTTAGAATATTTGTACATGGCTTTTTAAATTTGTTGGTTATTAACTATGAATTGATATTGTTTTTAGTAACATGCAATTTGCATACAAAGTTGATAAATAAGACCCACATTAAAAGACATTTGAGACAGTATTAACAGAAACATAGATAATATTGATAACCGTCTATTTTTCTATTCCTTACTTTTGTTGGGTTAACAATTTAACAGAATAATATGAAAAACAGATTTCTTATTTTATTGAGTTTTATACTCATTGTGGGGCAAGATGTTGTTTGTGCAAATACTTCAATGGTGCGTGAGCGCATAAACATTAATCGTGATTGGCGTTATCAGATAGATGATCCGGATAGGACAGGTGCTGCATTACATTACTCTCAACTAAAGCCTTATTTATTACCTTGTGCCAATGACTTTATTATATTCGGGAAGAGGTATCAGAGACCGGAAGGCAATCCAGGAGAAAATATAGGCTATGTAAAATCTGACTTTGATGATAGTGAATGGCGACATCTGAATTTACCCCATGATTGGGCTATTGAAGGGCCTTTCAATATTGACTATAACGGTTCGACTGGAAAATTACCTTATTGGGGGATACGCTGGTATCGTAAAACGCTGGAATTATCGCAGGATGATGCCGGGAAACAAATTTATCTTGATATTGATGGGGCGATGTCATACGCTTCTGTGTGGTGTAACGGGCAATATGTGGGTGGATGGCCTTATGGCTATGCTTCTTTTCGTCTTGATCTGACACCTTATATAAAGGCAGGACAAAAGAATGTGCTGGCTATTCGATTGGATAATCCGGACGATACTTCACGTTGGTATCCGGGTAGTGGCATTTATCGGAATGTATGGTTAGTGAAAACGTCTCCTGTCCACGTGGAACAATGGGGAACTTTTGTACGAAACCAGCAGGTTGATTCAGAAATTGCTGTTATGGAAATGGGAGTGAATATTGAGAATCATGCAGGAAAAGATGTTCAGGTAAAGTTGCAGACAAGTGTATATCTGCAAGGGAAAGATGGACGTCCTGTGGGGGAAGAAGTGACTCAAAGTATGACTAAGGATATTGCGATTAAAAAAGATAGCTGGTCGAGTGTACGCTTTCAATTTAAAGTAGATAAACCGAAGTTGTGGGATATTGATACTCCGAATTGCTATGTAGCGGTCAGCCGGGTGTTCATGGATGGAAAGGAAATGGATAGTTATGAAACTTCTTTTGGAATTCGTACAATTGAATTTAACCATGACCAAGGTTTCATGCTGAATGGACAAAAGGTAGCTATTAAAGGTGTGTGTATGCATCATGATTTGGGTGCTTTGGGCGCTGCTTTTAATGAAGTGGCTGCCGAAAGGCAGTTACGTATCATGAAAGAGATGGGTGCAAATGCCATTCGTACTTCACATAACCCACCGGCACCGGAGTTGGTTGCTCTCTGTGACCGTATGGGACTAATGATGCAGCTTGAATTAGCTGATACCTGGCAAAAGGGGAAACGCAAGAATGATTATAATCTTCTTTTTGATGATTGGAGTGAAGCAGATATGCGTTCGTTGGTACGTCATTATCGTAATCATCCTTCTGTAATTATGTGGAGCATAGGTAATGAAATGCCTGATCAGACGACTGATCAGGGAGTCATAATTGCTCGTAACCTGACAGCTTACTGTCATGATGAAGACCCCACACGGCCTACTTCTTTAGGGTGTAATAAGCGGGACGCCGTTTTCCGGGATATTGTGAATCAGGTGGATATATTCGGTTTGAACTATTTCCATAAAACTTATCCGATTTTCAAAGAGCAGAATCCTACTCGCTGTTATCATGCCAGTGAAACTTCGTCTGCAACGAGTTCTCGTGGGGAATATTTCTTCCCGGTAACTACTGACGTTAATGATAGTCGTTCCGGTTTCCAACTTTCATCATATGATATGACAACTATAGGATGGGGATGTGCTCCTGAGGTTCAATTTAAAATGAATGAAGAATATCCGTTCATGAGTGGTGAGTTTGTGTGGACCGGATTCGATTATTTGGGTGAGCCTACCCCTTATAATAAAGACCTGACCAATTTGTTAAACTTCAGTGATCCGAATGAATTAGAAAAGGCTCGAAAGGAATTGGAAGAGTTAGGCAAAATTAAGACACCTTCTCGCAGTTCTTATTTTGGTATTGTCGATTTATGTGGTTTTCCGAAGGATCGTTATTACAACTATAAGAGCTATTGGCGTCCTGATGTGCCCACTGTGCATATATTGCCTCATTGGAACTGGGAAGAGCGGATTGGTGAAATAACTCCCGTTCATATTTATACTTCGGGAGATGCTGTTGAACTGTTTTTGAATGGTAAGTCACTGGGACGTAGAGAGAAATCTCATTCGTATGACCGTTTGACCTGGGATGATGTACGTTATGAACCGGGAAGTTTGAAAGCCATAGCTTATAAAAACGGTCAAAAATGGGCGGAAGAGCTTGTAGAGACCACTGGAAAACCAGCCGCTTTACAGGTAACGGCAGAGAAAACAGAGCTTAAAAGTGATGGTACTGATTTATCATTTATTCGTGTAGCTGTTGTGGACTCTCAAGGTCGTGTTGTGCCTCGTTCTAAGAATCATTTGAAGTTTTCTGTAACAGGGCCTGCTGAGATTATAGCTACGGATAATGGAGATGCAACAAGCTTATTACCATTCCAATTATCAGAAAGAGATGCTTATAACGGTTTGGCATTAGTCATTTTGCGTAGCCAGTATATGAAACAGGGAAAAGTACTGCTTACAGTAGAATCTAAGGGGCTTCCGAAACAAAAGATTGCATTAAAGGTAGAATGATGTTATGAGTATAAATTGGAGAAATACGATATGAGACGGAGAGGACTTTCTTAGTACACCTGCCTGTTGGATAGTAAAAGAGGATTCTATCCAGACATCAGGTGAAATTACATTGGTGATGGACTACTAATTCATTAATTCTGTAAGAGTCTTCATTTCACTTAGCTCAACGTTGTGCCAAGAGGTTCCGCAATCCATGGGGGAAACAGCTTGGTGCCGTTGAGCTTTTATTTGCTCAATGTTGAATGTAGTAATTTGGAATCCTTTTATATTGGGTGATTCATTATTTTTGAACTGACAGAAGTTATTGATAAATGTAATGCCGGGAAATATAGTAGGATTACTGATTTTGATATTGGGAACAGTATTCGGAGAATAAATTCGGTTATGAGCAAAACGTACATTCCGTGGTTCCTTATCTCCTCGTCCATCTCCAAAGTTCAGTTCGGTACAATCAACAAAAGTATTAAAAGCAATGTCAATATCTGCTGCCCGATGATACGATTTAAGTTTTTCGTCCTCATAATCTTCGGATGTATTGGGGCGTTCATATACTCCCATGCGTAATATGAAGGCGGCACCGGAGCCTTTGCCTGTTACACTTTCCACATAATTATTGCTGACAGTATGTCCTTGATTGATGATGCGGATGCCCAAAGTAGCAGGCAGATGATTGCCAATGATTACGTTGGAATCTATAATATTGTTGTGACCGTGACGACATACTAATCCGCCACGCGATTCGTAAAACAAGTTACGGCGTACGATGTTGAAACCGGATTTTACTGAAATGATCTCATTTTCTCCGTCACAATGATAGAATATATTTTCTTCGATGATACTGTAGGAAGGCAGTTGCGATGACCAAGAGTTACCTACGCGTATGATTTCCGCACCATTGCCCCCGAAGGGTTTCCGATAACCAAATACATTATGATCTATCTGGTGGTGATTGTGATCTCCACCGTCTTCTACTGTAATTTGTATAACCAATCCACGGGCACGTTTATTGGCAAAATAACAGTGGTCTATACGATTATTGTTTCCATGTAGCCCAATCCAGTTTTCAGTTCCTCCCCCCGGTTTTTCTCCTTTGGCAGGGTCATTGCAATCATCAATGGCACATCGGGTAATCCGGCAATGAGTGGCTGGGTGTTCTTTATCCAGTTGAAATTCTATCATCTCAAAATCAGATGCCCAAGCTTTATGAAAGTAGAGTCCCTCCAATTGTAGATAACTGCCTGACATACGTATTTCTGTTGTTCCAGATATGATAGCCTTTCCGGTATTCGCTGCTTTCAGTATAATTGGATAATCTGTTGTTCCATTTCCTGTAAAACTAACCTTACCAAGATGGGAATAGGTTCCATCTTGTAGAAGCAAGGTATCACCAGGTTGTAAAGATCCGTCAGACATCTTGACCTTTAAACTATCAATATCGGTTGGTGTGAAGGTGTGTGTCACCGCCAAAACCGGACAAACGAGTATTACTGCAATAATAGTGGATGCAAATGATTTCTTATTCATGATATTTATATAATTTAGAGAATACAAAAGAATAAAAAGCGGGTGTCTCACAACAACCGCTTTTCGATCAACAATCTACCTAAAATAACCTATAAAATATAATACCTATTTACCAACTAACTATGAATTTAAAAAGCCTATGATTTATTCTATATTACAAGTATGATGTGATGTTTTAATAGCAGTTCTGATGTTATCCATTGGTGTTTGAGGCAAGATTGTACAATCTGCCCCTAAAATAAATCGTTTCCCTTTCAAAGTTTTCTTTAGTTCATATATTTCTTTTGCTATTTCATCAGAACTTCCTTTTAATATAGCGCCTTTACGATATAATCCTCCCATTGCCGGGCGCTTAAATAATTGTTCGCATGCTTGTAGACTGAAAGGCTGGTCGGCTACTTCACAGGGTGCATTAATTATTTGGCCCGGATATGACACGAAACGGGTTAAATCGTCATATTTGCCTTCGTAGTCACAGATATGGAGTATATTAAACTGAGTTTGGGTATTACATTCCTGCATGACTCTTATGTCATATGGTTTAACGAAGGTCTCAAAGAATCCGGGAACTTCATAAAATTTAATTTCTCCCCCTTGTGTAGGTGTGTAAAATCCATCTACACCAATCTTTTTACATGCTTTTACATATCCGATAAGTGCTTTAGTAAAATATTCGAGTGCTTTTTTCACTCGTTCCGGTTCTGTTTTAGCATATGCTATCACAGTTTTATCTCCTACGCTTTGTATCAGCATCTGAAGTGGAGAATAAACAGTGGGTAGTATCATCGCATTAGCGCCGGCAATATCATAAATGTATTTTATAATTTCTAATGTTGGAGTAAAGAAATCTGAGGGAAGTGGTTTAATTAGTTCCCAATCTTCTGGTTTCTCAATCCGAATACGTCCATACCCTTGTTCGAATTGGATTTTTACAAAATCCATACCAGTGGAAAGAAAATAACGTAAATGTGCATCTATAGCTTTTTCTCCGGTGCGTGCATCTTTTCCGAAATGCATGAAAAATGCTGCTGGTACATACGATTCGTCCAATGTACCTGATAGAAATTGCTGCATTACTTCCCGCTTATTGGTGGGAATTTGTGCCTGAACTAATGTCGTGAAGCAAAATAATATAAATAGTACTCTTTTCATGGGATTCTGTATTTCATTGAATTCGATAGAACAAAGGTACGCATTAAGGTAATGCATGACTTAAAATATTGTTCCAATAATTATATATATTGTTTCAACCGGTATGTTTTGATGTGAGAAATATGATTTATTGTTTTGTTAGTTTGAAATTCCGGTGTGATATCTAAAAGGAAATAAAAAAGAGGAGCCAACTCTTGTTTAGCTCCTCTCACATGAAATGTTTTGCTGATTATTTTTTCACTTGAATAATATCGTAGTTTAGGTCGCTGACAGCTTCTTGCAGACTATCGTTAACCAAACGTAAAGTGGTATCGTTCACTACTACAAAGTATACGGGAGCGTCACCATCATTCGGTGTCAGTTTGTAGGCTGTCTTTTGTTTGTTGTCTACTGTTTTCTTGATGACTTGCTTCTTGCCTTTGGAAGTAAAGCTCTTATTCTTTCCTTGACCTTCCGCATCCAGATAAGTCGTAACCAAAGTATAACCACTTTCTCCGTCAGGACCTACACTGTCCACGCTCAATACGTATTGGATACCCGGACCGTCGGCAGCGGGAAGAAGACCTTCGTATACGGCTACGGCAGAAGAATCATTCCCGGCAACTGTCAACACTCCTTCATCTACGGTGGAATCATTGTTCTGGGTTCCTTTTGATTGGCAGGATACCAATGCAGCTGCGATGGCTGCAATCATCATTACTTTTTTCATTGCTTTAATGGTTTAAGTTAATATATAATACAAATTCACACTATTCTTCCTCTTCTTTTTTGATAACGAGTAGTTTATCCACTCGTCCACGATCCATGTCCACAACTTCAAACTGTAGGTTCTTGTAGCTGAACAAGTCTCCTGCTTTAGGTACCCGCCCGATGAGGAACATGGCGAGACCGCTTAGTGTGGTAAAATCCTCCACCTTCAGATCATCATAACTCAGGATGCCCATCTCTTCCATAAAATCATCTATATTCATAGAAGCTTCTACGAGCATCGAGCCATCTTGCCGGATGACAATATCTTCTTCTTCCATTTCGTTTTCTTCAAGAATGTCTCCGAAGATGCTTTCTGTCAGGTCGTGCAAGGTGATAATGCCGGCTGTGTTACCATACTCGTCTACAACAACTCCGAACTTATTTTTGTTCTTCTTAAATAGCTCTAAAACTTTCTTGGCATATAAACTTTCCGGAATAAACAGGGGAGGGCGGGCAATACCACGTAAATCGAAAGGGTGATCATTGCCTAACATTAGAATAATATCCTTGACGGACACTACTCCGATAATATCATCTTTTCCTTTCTCTACCAACAAATATTTGCTGAAATGTTGTTCGCGGATAATGTGTAGTACCTCATCACGTGTGTATGTAGGATATAGTACGACAAGATCGCGGCGGTAAGTCATCAATTCATTGGCACGCTTATCTGAGAAGCGGAATACATCCCGTAACATTTCTGTTTCCTCCTTATCGATAACACCCTGTTCTGAACTTTGATGCAGAATCATTTTCAATTCTTCCTGTGTCATGGGACGTTCTTCTCCATTGTTTAATCCGATTAGTCTATTCACTATCTTGGTTGAGAAACTGAGCAGGCAGACGAACGGATAAGATACTTTGGTCAGTAAAATCATGACCGGACTCAGTAGAGTTGCATATCGCTCAGGATTACTCAGTGCTATGGATTTGGGCACCAATTCACCAATGATGAGTGAGAGGTACGTAATGATTGCCACTGTTGTAATCATGGCAAGGTCTTTTGCATAGGGGGCGGCCCCAGGAATGGAGGCGAATAATGGTGCTACATTGTCGGCAATGGCTACACCACCGAAAGCACCGGATACAATACCGATGAGCGTGATGCCGATTTGGATGGTAGAAAGAAATTTCTCGGGTTCTTCTAACTGTTTCAATACTCCTTTGGCTCTTTTGTTTCCCTTTCCTGCAAGGGTTTCAAGTCGTGCTTTGCTGGACGACACCAATGCTATTTCATACATGGCAAAGACGCCGTTCAACACTAATAAAAATAGAATAATAATAAATTCCATATAGGTTACGAATAGTTTATGTTGCAAACTTACTAATTTTTTGAATTTTATTACTAATATTGCTGCCTATTTATAGAGATTATTAAAGAATGAAAGACATGAAAAGAAAACAAATTTTATTCAGTGTTCTATTACTGTTTTCGGTTGTTGCCACACAGGCTGCACGAGTAGATACTATAATGGTGAAAAGTCCCTCCATGAATAAGGAGGTACAGGTAGTGTATGTACTTCCTGATAAAGCATTGGGAGAGAAAGCTGAGGCTTGCCCGGTCGTTTATCTGTTGCATGGTTATGGTGGCAATGCACGTACCTGGGTAGGTGTTAAGCCGGAATTGCCTAAGATTGCGGATGAAAAAGGAATCATCTTTGTATGTCCTGATGGTAAAAACAGTTGGTACTGGGATAGTCCTAAGAATCCGGCTTACCGCTATGAAACTTTTGTAGCTTCAGAACTGGTGAATTATACAGATAAAAACTATTCCACAATTCCGGAGAAAAAAGGAAGGGCCATTACCGGATTGAGCATGGGTGGTCATGGTGCTTTGTGGCTTGCAATCCGTCATAAAGATGTATTTGGTGCCGGAGGAAGTACCAGTGGTGGAGTGGATATCCGCCCATTCCCGAAGAATTGGGAGATGAGCAAACAACTCGGTGAATACGAGGCCGACAGCGTTTTATGGGATCAGCACACTGTCATTACCCAGATTGATAAGATTACAGATGGTGATTTGGCATTAATTATCGATTGTGGCGAAAAAGATTTCTTCCTGGAAGTAAATAAAGCATTGCATAAAGCTTTATTGGAAAAGAATATTAGCCATGACTTTATTACCCGTCCTGGTGCACATAACGGGCAATACTGGAATAACTCTATCGATTACCAAATTCTTTTCTTTGATAAATTCTTCAGGAAATAATATTTCAATTTATTCGATTGTGTACTTTATGGTACGCTCGTAGTTGTCTCCGTAACTCTTGGTCACCTCATCACAGGAAGTAACGATACCTCGTCCGTCGAATTTATATTTATAAGCCGTGGTTTCGTTACTTTCACTGTTATCTTCGGGTCTGAGGTTAGTAATCAGAGTATTGTATGCATCTCCCAAGAACTTCCCGTAAATGGCTACCGAGTGGAATGAAAGGGGATATAGATCTGTCAAGAATAGATACGGAATCTCTGACGTGTTGGCAATTTCATTATCAGCAGGTGTGCTGGCTATATACGTTTGCTCATAAACATCAATCTGCTGGGTGATGCGTAATGCTCTATAATTGTTATAATCAATATTGATTGTGGAATAAATTCGATCTCCATTCAGTGTTTCTGTTATGTTCTTAAGAAAATATTTTCCGGCTGTATTGGTGAGATAACTGAATGTGTAAGAGCGTACTTTCCCATCCATTTCCTGACGTACACAACTTACGGCATATCCTTTATCATTCAGTGTATATGTAGATACATTGTTGATTTCATCTGTAACTATTACTTTGTGATCTTCATAAACAACATCGGTAATGTTCTCTATTTCAAAGGATTCTCCTCCGGCTGCAAACTTCTGTAGAGATGTAAAGCTTGCTATCCGACCAGCTTCATAGTCATAAGTTTGAGTGAGAGTAACCGGCTGTGCGTCTCCTGTCTTAATCTCCGATAATTTTATTTGTGAGAAATTAGTTACAGGATATCCAAGGGCATTTGGTATTGCTAATTCGTCACTACAGACAAAGATATTTACGGATTCTAAATTTTCCGGTTGTTCGTTATCACTATCATTACAAGCCGTCAATCCTCCTATGAATAGCAATGCTATGAGAATATTTTTCTTCATTCTGGTTTATTTAACGATAAGACCGTTGCGGAAGGTGCGTTTTACTTTCACACTTTTCACCGCCTTCATTTGGGTTTCGGGCTCCGGTTCCGGAAGTACGATGCTGCCGTCGATAATTCCTAATGCTGCACTCAACATTTCTTCATTAGGATTACCTAAGGGCAGTACTTTTGCAAAGTCTTGTAGGGAATTGACTGCATAGTCTGCAGTAAAGCCAGTGGAATAATCAGCCTTGCCTTCGGAATTGAATACCTCGCATACAACGGGGCGAAGAATCCACTGGAACTTATCACTGGAGAAACTGGCTGTTGCTACGTTTTCTCCCTTAGTTGTGGCACCCACAAGTACTACGGTCATATAAGGCTTCAGGCAGTTGATCAGCATTTCTGCGGCGCCTGCAGTAGTACTGCTTGTCAGGATATATACTTTCGATAGATTTAAATTGTTACCTCCTTGCAAAAGCTGGTTGTCGAAAGTGAGTTCCCGGTCTTTGGACATCTGCTTTTGGCTGTATTCCAGTGAAGCGAGGGTACTGCCTAATTTATCTGCAGGTGCTAATATCGTTGCCAGAAGTTGTACACAATCCATTGCTCCACCGGCATTGTAGCGTAAGTCGAGAACGAACTCTTTCACATTGTTCTCTTTATAGTATTGGGAGAGTCGAAGCAATTCACTATTATCTTCTGCACTGAAACTATTGTATGCCAGATAACCTACACCACCGGTGAGAACATCATAGGCGGGTATCGTAACGTCTTCCACGGGGCGGGAAGCGGGTAGGTTGGCTTCACCATAGGAAGTAATGACACCTTCTGTTTCCCCTGCTTCATTTTCCTGTGTACTATATTCTCCCATTAATAACTTCCGGCTTTCACCTTCTTTCAATAATTCTTCAGTTTTCTTGGTGATAAAGTCATCGTTGACTTTCATAATCCACTCACCCCGTTTTAAACCAACTTCGGCGGCAGGAGAACCGGGTATTACATAAGTAATCAGCGCATTAAAAGCAGTGTCATTACCAACTATACTATACAGCGTATAGTCGAAACCATAACTTGGCAATGGGGTAGCATACAGCGTATCTACGCTGGAGTATCCTTTATCGAGTGGGGATATTATTTTCTTCAAAAAAGCATCTGGTTCAAGGAAGTAGTTCAGGTCCTTTGTGTTGGGGATGTCTTCAAACCACAGATATTCTTCTCTCATGACGCTGTCTATCCATAGATCACGCCCGGTCCATTTGTAATATTCCGGCCAACGGTCTACTCCACAAGAGAATAAACTTGTCATTGCGAGGACTCCCAATAGTAGGAAAAGCTGTATATTCCTTCTTCTCATCTGTATCTATCGTTTGGTTTTCGTTGCAAATTTAGCGAATAGTTTGTTTATCTACCATAAATGTGGTATAAAATTCCCTATCTTATGTCATTGCCCATATCAGGACATCCCATTATCTTTGCGCTCAATCAATTAATCCTAAAAATACAAAGACAATGGAAACAAAGAGATTGCATTTTGAGACGCTTCAACTCCACGTAGGACAAGAACAGCCCGACCTGGCTACCGATGCGCGCGCCGTGCCCATTTACCAAACTACTTCATACGTATTCCGTGACTCAGCCCATGCTGCCGCACGCTTCGGTCTGCAAGATGCGGGTAATATTTACGGTCGGCTGACAAACTCCACACAAGGCGTGTTTGAGGCTCGTGTGGCTGCACTGGAAGGTGGCGTTGCTGCATTGGCGGTTGCCTCAGGAGCTGCTGCCGTTACTTATGCTTTTGAGAATATCACCCGTGCCGGAGATCATATTGTCTCAGCCAAGACCATCTACGGAGGTACCTATAATCTGTTGGCGCATACTTTGCCGGCCTACGGAGTGACTACCACTTTTGTAGACCCTACGGAGCTTTCAAACTTTGAGAATGCGATACAGGAGAATACGAAAGCCGTATTTATCGAAACCCTGGGCAATCCCAATTCCAATATCATTGATATTGATGCCATTGCCGAAATTGCCCATCGCCACCGGATTCCATTGATTATTGATAATACGTTCGGTACTCCTTACCTGATACGTCCCATAGAGCACGGGGCGGATATCGTAGTCCACTCCGCTACGAAGTTCATCGGCGGTCATGGCACGTCATTGGGAGGTGTGATTGTGGATAGCGGTAAGTTCGACTGGGTGGCTTCCGGTAAGTTCCCCCAACTCACGGAACCGGAACCTTGTTATCATGGTGTACGGTTTACGGATGCTGCGGGGCCTGCGGCTTATGTCACACGTATCCGCGCCGTACTGCTTCGTGACACGGGGGCTACTATTAGCCCGTTCAACGCATTCATTCTGTTGCAGGGACTGGAAACGCTGTCTCTCCGTGTGGAACGCCATGTGGAAAATGCCTTGAAAGTGGTTGATTTCCTGAAGAAGCATCCTAAAGTGGCGGCGGTCAATCATCCGTCATTGCCGGAACATCCGGACCATGCTTTGTATGAGAAGTATTTCCCCAATGGTGCCGGTTCCATCTTTACCTTTGAAGTGAAGGGCGGAGTGAAAGAGGCGCATACTTTTATTGATAACTTGCAGATATTCTCGCTTCTGGCGAATGTGGCGGATGTCAAATCTCTCGTCATTCATCCCGCTACCACCACCCATTCGCAACTGAATGAGCAGGAACTGGAAGAACAAGGTATCAAGCCGGGAACTATCCGTCTGTCCATCGGCACGGAACACATTGCCGATTTGCTGGACGACTTGTCTCAGGCATTAGATAAAATTTGAAAGAACAATAACTACTCCTTAACTAAATGAATATTGCTGTTTTATTATCAGGAGGTGTCGACAGTTCTGTTGTCGTACACCTTCTTTGTGAACAAGGCTACCGTCCGTCCCTCTTTTACATTAAGATAGGAATGGACGGTGCCGAATTTATGGATTGTTCGGCCGAAGAAGATTGGGAGATGGCTTCGGCTGTTGCCCGCCGTTATGGCTTGCCTTTGGAGATGATAGATTTGCAGAATGAATATTGGGAACAGGTGGCTGCCTATGCCATTGATAAAATCCGTCGCGGCTTGACTCCCAATCCTGATGTGATGTGCAACCGGTTCATCAAATTCGGCTGTTTCGAGCAGAAGGTAGGGAAGGAATTTGACTTTACCGCTACCGGACATTATGCCACTACCGTCAGTAAAGACGGGAAGATATGGCTGGGTACAGCCGTAGACCCGGTAAAAGACCAAACCGATTTCCTCGCCCAGATTGATTACCTGCAAGTTTCCAAACTAATGTTCCCCTTGGGTGGGCTGATGAAACAGGAAGTACGGGACATTGCCCGCACGGCAGGATTGCCCACTGCCCGCCGCCGTGACAGTCAAGGCATCTGCTTTTTGGGCAAGATTAACTATAATGACTTTGTCCGCCATTTCCTTGGCGAGCGTGAAGGGGACATTGTGGAGTGGGAAAGCGGTAAGAAGATTGGTACGCATCGCGGATATTGGTTCCATACTATCGGACAGCGTAAAGGTCTGGGGCTGAGTGGCGGTCCCTGGTTTGTTATTCGGAAGGATATTGAAGAAAATGTGCTTTATGTTTCTCGCGGATATGACACACAGTGGCAATACGGTCGTGAATTCCGAATGCACGATTTCCATTTTATTACAGAAAATCCCTGGCAGGAGGCTGAAGAAGTGGATGTTACTTTTAAAATCAGGCACACGCCGGAGTTTATGAAAGGAAAATTAGTACAGGAAGGAGGGAACTACCGTATCATTTCTTCTGATAATCTGCAAGGCATAGCTCCGGGACAATTCGGCGTAGTTTATGACGAGGCTTCCCGGATATGTATCGGTAGCGGAGAAATCTGTGTCTGAAAACTCCCTTATATATAGTATTCCACCAAGTCGACAATTCCCGCTTTCATCGCATATTTTGTAGCTTCGTGGGCATTGTTCACCCCTAACTTGCGGAATATATTTTTGCGGTGGCTGTTTACGGTGTGGAAACTGAGATTTCTTTCCGCCGCAATCTCTTTGGTTGTTTTTCCTAAAGCTATTTCTTTCAGTATGCTACGTTCCGCCGGGGTCAGTAAATCATCTTTCGGCACGGGGCGGGCGGGAGCAACACTGCTGCCGGACAGCAACAGGTTACTTACATGATTGCAGATGAACCGTTCCTTCCTTGAGGCGCATTGCAGTGCAGACAGTATTTCTTCTTTTGAATTATCTTTCAATACTACCCCGAACGACATGCTGCTGAACAGCACTTGCCGCAAAAACTCTACACTTAACTCATCCGAGAAAAGCAACCAGTCGGCTTCCTTAAATCGTTCGTGCAATACAATCAGCTCGTCTGCTCCGGAAAAGTCAAACAAGGTATAGTCCAGTATAACCACTGCTTGCGGATGCAGGCGCAGTTGCTGAACCAATTCTCCTTTGTTGTCCGCTTCCAGCAACAAGGCAGTGTCTTTTTGCTTGCTAAGTAAGAACATCATACCTGCTTTGGTGATGTCCTGATTGTCGGCGATGATAAATTCTCTCATATCGGGTACAAAGATAATGCAAACAGAGGCAGAATGAAATGAACTACTCCTTTTTTTGTTCGGATGGGTTGGAAGCCGGGCTGTAATGGTCAAGGTATATGAGAGAGACAGGATAAGGATATAGATTGGCATACCATCAATGGCATTGATGATAGTCATCATCCGTATTGATTCTATGCTTATCTATAACCTTATCCTGTCTCTCTCATATACCTTGACCATTACAGTCCGGCTTTCGTCCCTTTCCGATCCTATGGGGAGCTGTCTGCTGATTCGTATTTATCACAAAAAACTCCGCTGCAAATAATCCCTAAAAGGCACCTTTGCAGCGGAGTGGAAATATATATATTGTAAAGGGCTTTACCAGGAACGTCCTTTGAAGATACTGGATTGGTCTAACGGAACCAGATTACCGCTCAACGTCATAGTGTTGGAGTTGAAGTTCGGGCTGATGGTTACACTGGCATTGTTGCCACCGTTGGTCAGCGTAATGAAAATCTGTGCCGAAATACCGATACCCTGAATACTGAACTGGCAATTTACATTACCTTTTTTATCAGTAGTAATCTTCATATCCGAGGTTGTTCCGTCCACAGTTACACCACCGATACCGTTAGGACCGGGATATACAGTGTTGAATGCTACCTGCACGGTACCACGTCCTTGGTTCACTAATACGAAGTTGGTGTTGGAGTTTACGAAAGCCGTCTGTCCGTTGCGGAACATCACCTGGTCAGCTTCCAGTACAAACTGGTGGGCTTTCAATGCTGCCACAGCGTCATCATACGAAATGGCGTCGGCCACTTGTTCTTCAGCTTTCATGCGGGCGCGTTCTGCGTCTCTCTGAGCTTTACGGTCTGCGCGGCGTTCCGCTCTACTTTCTTGTGCATACATGGCGGTCGTTGCCGCACTCATCATTACTAATGCTACTAATGCAATAAACTTTTTCATAATTCTTTAATGTTTAGGTTTTACGATTCTTGTTCGTTTATTGCAAAACAACCTTTATTCGGGATTGTTCACGGGACGCTTCACAATTTTATATCCGATGGCTGCAACCAGGATGCTCATCAGCGGGCTGATAATGTTGAAAAAGCAATAGGGAAGGTACGTCAGCGTAGATACGTTCAATATCGTTGCCTGCGTCATTCCACAGGTGTTCCAAGGTATCAGAGGCGAAGTGACGGTGACGGCATCTTCCGTTGTGCGGCTCAGCAACCGGTTCTCATATCCTTTTTTCTCATAAATGTTGCGGAACATATTTCCGGTAAGGATGATACTGATATACTGGTCGGCAGTGGTGAGATTGAGAAACAATCCCGAACAAACGGTGGAGGCCACCACACTGACCCTGCCTTTCATGAAGCGTACGAAGACGGATGTAATGCTGCCCAGCATGCCGCTTGCCGTCATTGCGCCGCCGAAACACATGGCACAAAGTATCAGCCAGACCGTATCCATCATGCCCGCCATGCCACGGGTGGAGACAAGGTCGGTCAGCATCGTGTTTCCCGTGTCCAGGCTGGTGCTTCCGTAGAATGTCATCATTACGCCTTTAAATATATTACTCTCTCCGGCAATTTCCCGAAGCAATTCCGGCTGGAAGATGATAGCGCATATCCCTGCCAGCAGAGTAGAGAGGAACAAGGTGATGATGGACGGAGTCTTCCGCGCAATAAGTATTCCGGTCACTATGGGTACAATCAGCAGCCAGGGAGTGATGGTGAATGTATCTTTCAGCGAAACGGCAAAGTCGGCCATGTGTTCCGTAGAGTGCGTTTCGATGACAAAACCCATCACGGTGAAGATAACGAGTGTGATAATCAATGACGGCGTAGTCGTAATCAGCATATAACGTATATGCCGGAACAAAGGTACATCCGTTATGGAAGAAGCGAGTATGGTGGTTTCTGACAATGGAGAAATCTTATCACCGAAGTAGGCGCCGGAGATGATGGCTCCCGCTATCCAACCCTCATTGAAGCCCTGTGCTTTGCCGATGCCCATCAAGGCAATACCGATAGTGGCGATTGTGGTCCACGAGCTACCCGTCATCACGGAAATCAGTGCGCAGATGATGCAGGTGGATGCCAGGAAGAAATCGGGATGGATAATCTGCATACCATAATATATAAGGGTAGGGACGATGCCGCTTATCATCCATGCACCGCTCAGTGCACCGATAATCAGCAGAATGATGATGGCAGTGGCAACTCCGGCAATATTATTCGTAATGGCGAGTTCGTAATCTTTCCAGGGAACCCGGTAAAAAGCTATTCCTATAAATACGCAGAAAGCTGTAGTGGTCAGCAGGGAAATCTGGCTTCCTCCTCCCAAGGCATCGCTTCCGAATGTATGTATTGTGGCAAATAACATTCCTACCAACAGTACGATGGGCAGGAGAGATACTAAAGGAGAGGGAATTTTCTTCAATGAACTCATTCTGTTTGTTATATCAGTTAAAACTTTGCAAAGTTACAACAAATCTGATGATTCTATTTTATCCCTGCTTTTCCGCCAATAAATATTATTATATCTTTGCGTTTGCTTGGAATAAAAATACAACTTTGCAGTTTAGTTAATCTTTATTATTGACATCGTATGAACAAGAAACAAATTACCACAAATAAGAAAGTAGTCACCTTTGGTGAAGTAATGCTGAGGCTTACTGCTCCTGATTTCCTACGTTTTTCACAAACCAATCAGATGATAGCCACTTACGGTGGCAGTGAAGCAAATGTGGCCGTTTCGTTGGCTAACTTTGGTATTTCCACAGAATTCGTAACCCGCCTGCCGGACAATGCTGTGGCACGTGCCTGTATAGCTTCGCTCCGTGCTAACGGTTTAGGTACGGAAGGTATTGTTTTTGGTGGTAAGCGCATGGGGCTTTATTTCCTGGAAAGTGGTGCGGCATTCCGTAATTCTAATGTGGTTTACGACCGTGAAGGCTCTTCTTTTGCTACTTTGCGTCCGGGCATGATTGATTGGGAAAAGATATTCTCTGATGCCGGTTGGTTTCATTGGTCGGGTATTGCTGCTGCTTTGTCACAAGATGGTGCCGATGCATGTCGTGAGGCTCTTGAAATAGCTGACCGTATGGGATTGACTATCTCCTGTGACCTGAATTTCCGTAAGAAACTTTGGAACTATGGGAGTTCTGCTGCCGAAGTCATGCAACCTTTAGTACAATATAGTGATGTTATTTTCGGTGCCGAACCGGAATATAAAGAGATACTTGGCATACAGCCTGTCGGTTTCAAAGCGGTAGATGCTGCGGATACTACGTTTGAAGCAAACCTTTCTGCCTTTGAAGAGTTCGGTCGTCGGGTGGTGGAACTTGTTCCTCGTTGCCAGAAGGCATTTCTGGAACTTCGTAATTCCATTACTTCCAATCATAATTTGCTGGCTGCCGTTCTCTATTCTGATAGCACATTGAAGCATACAGGTATTTATGATATCGAATGCGAAGTGGACCGCGTGGGTGCCGGTGATGCTTTTGTCGGTGGCATGATTTATGGTCTCATAATGTATCCGGATAATGATCAGAAAGCATTGGAATATGCTCTGGCAGCCTCTGCATTAAAGAATACCGTATACGGTGATTTTAATCATGTGACGGTGGAGGAAGTAGAGAGCCTGATGCAAGGAAATACATCCGGAAGGGTATCACGATAAAAATGTTTTTCCGATTCATCAGTTTATAGGTGCATAAATTGATGAATCGGAAAAAGAATACAATTAGATAACCTCTTTTGCAAGTGCCTCGGCAGTAGAGGCGTTTATCGATTCATCCAGCACATAGATCCGATAAGAAAGACGCAATTCCTGATCGGGATGCAAAGTAAATGACTGGCGTTTGGTTGGAGAGAAGTTCCACATCAGGTCGCCTCGGGAATTATTGGCTTTATCATTCCATACCCGTATCGGTTCGGGATAGTTCAGATTGGAAGGGTAAGGAACAATCAGGATACAGGCATCGTCTTTGCCGGGTTTCTTTTGAAAGTAGCACCAACGGGCCAGTGATCCATCGGCATTGTTACGGTCGAGTCCTTCGGATGTGAGCATCTCGGTTGTCTGCCCATTCCAACTTTCGCATACACGGATACAAATGCCTCCATAGCGGTAGCTTTCCAATACTACCGGGGCAGAAGTGGCACAACGAAGCATGGTGTGATAGTCAATGTAATATCCCCGTTGTTTGGGTTTTCCCACACGGATTTTCAGTTGCTCGGTCATCGCTATTTTTTCTTTCGTGGAGTCGGGATATGCCACATGGTCGAGTACAGCGGAAAAACCATCAGGTTGCACTTCTACGAATTGCCGAAAACGAACTGTACCTTGTTTCTTATAGAGATTCCAGAAGTCAATTTCATTTTCTTCGAATGTGGTTTTTGTCCAGGCATACCACAAGCCGAAATGGTGATAATGGTCGGCTGGGGAACAATTGGTCAGTACCTCACCTTCCAATGTACGTAAAGGATGGATGAATCCGCTTCGTTTATAAACAGTATCTACACCCTGTGGAGGATAAGTTACTGCATAATTGTAAGTAAACAAGTGCTTTCCATCCATTGTGTACTCCAATGCTCTATTTGTATCTACCACAGCAAACGGAGTGTGGGTAGAAGAGCATGAGCTGAAAAGTACGAAAAAACTTAAATGGAATAGAGATAAAATGATGCTCTTTATTTCAGTGTATTTATGCATGGTTATCAATGTTTTGTTGGCAGTGCAAATTTATCAACTACAATGTTATAGAAGATTTTCTTTAGCACTGGGAGTATGCTGAAAAATAGGACTAACTATCTGGCAGTTATCCAATTCTTTACAGTCACCACAGGTGTTAAATCCTTTTTCGTTTACGCATTTGCGAATTGCGCACATATCGCTGCAATACATCGTTTTCACCCCATCTACACGACAGCCCATACAATTAATGGTATCTGCCGTAATCTCCGGTATGTTATTCAACTCACTCCACAGTTGGGCTGTTTTTTCTCTTAACTCATTGTCATCTCTGACAGTAGCTATGCGGGCATCGCAACTTTCGCAATCTAATCCGCAACAAGCAATTAATTGTTTCATCATTAGGCTATGACTGTTGATATTTGGTTGATTGCAAATATAGTAATTCTTATGCGGCTTAATCTTCATTGAATATATTTTTTCTCGATATTCTTTGTTCCTTTCATTTTTTATATTTTACTTTGCATCACAAAGTACTTTTTGTATATGGATAAGAATAAAGCAATAGAATCAGTAAATGAGATAAAAGAATTGATGGAAAGATCTTCCAAGTTCGTATCTCTCAGTGGAATGACGGCTGTCTTGGCCGGAGTGTATGCATTAGCCGGTGCTTATGTGGCCGGTCAGTTATTAAGATCAGGAGATAATAGGGAAGGACTAATAATGGTTGCTTCACTGGTTTTGACTGTTTCAGTCGTTACCGCCTGTATCTTGTCCTGGTATAAGGCCAAGAAGATGCAACAAAAGCTATTCAGTAAACTAACCTATCGCATTGCATGGAATTTTTCATTGCCGTTGTTGACGGGAGGGTTGTTCTGTATAGCCTTATTGCTACATGAACATTATGGATTGGTATCTTCTGTGATGTTACTTTTCTATGGACTTTCTTTGGTCAATGTGTCTAAGTTCACTTACTCCAATGTAGCATGGTTAGGATATGCTTTTCTTTGTCTGGGTATTGCAGACTGTTTTTTTGAAGGACATGGCTTGATGTTTTGGACAATTGGTTTTGGTGGATTCCATATTTTGTATGGCATGTTGTTTTATTTACAGTACGAAAGAAAAAAATAATAAATGATAGAAGCATTTCAAAATATAAATAAGGCATTTGAAAGTAAAGTTCGTCTGGGTATTATGGCAGTTCTCATGGTAAATGAAGATGTCGATTTCAATACTTTGAAGGAATTACTTTCACTGACGGACGGTAACCTGGCAAGCCATACAAGGGCTTTGGAAGAGTTGGGCTATATCGTTTGCCAGAAGAGCTTTGTGGGTAGGAAGCCGAAAACATCTTTCCAAGCCACTGCGGAGGGGAAAAAGGCTTTCAAAACTCACATTGAAGCATTGGAGAATTTTCTGAAATCAACGTAGATGTTTGGCTTCACACAAAACCGGACAATACTAAATATCTTACTTAATACTATTCTATTATGGACAATTTGAATGACAATTTGAATGAAGATTTCAATGTAGATTTCACAGAGAATCTGAATGAAACAAAGAAACAGGCAAGGGGCTGTCTACGCCGTTTCTCTAAATCAATTAAAGTGGTAGTTATCGCTTTTCTAATTTTATTGCTGTTGATCCCGATGTTTATGATCGAAGATATGATTAGGGAACGTGGGCAGATACAGACGGATGCTATTGAGGAAGTCGGCCAAAAGTGGAGTTTGGCACAGACTATTACAGGCCCTTATATTAACTTGCAATATCCCATTACTCAGGAAGATAATGGAGTAAAGAAGATTACTATGGGGAGTATAACATTGCTTCCTGATGAATTGTCAATAGATGGACAGTTGAGTACAGAGATTCTTCAGAGAGGAATTTATAAGGTAAATGTCTATCAATCCGAATTACTGATCAAGGGATTCTTTAGTTCGGAAGAACTCCGTAAGAGTAATGTCGACATGGATGTGCTTCAGTACAATAGAGCAGCTGTTTGCTTGAACCTAACAGATATGCGTGGTCTCAGTGAACAGGTCAGCATTACACTGAATGATTCTGTCTATACGTTTGAGCCGGGAGTGGATGGACGAGGTATTGAAAGTATGGGTGTTCATGCCATTGTCGACCTTTCCTCTCTGAAAGAAGACAGGAAATTGCCTTATGAAATGAAAATTAAATTGAAAGGTTCCCAGTCTATCTACTTTACCCCATTGGGCAAAACCACCAAAGTGAACCTGAAAGCAAATTGGAATACTCCAAGTTTTGATGGCAATTATTTGCCTGAGAAACGGGAGATTACAGAGAAAGATTTCTCAGCACAGTGGCAGGTGTTGAATCTTAATCGGAATTATCCCCAGGTACTTGTCAATTATCAGAATGCCAGCATTAAAGATATTCAAAACTCTAATTTTGGTGTCAATCTGAAAATGCCGGTAGAGCAGTATCAGCAGTCTATGCGCTCTACTAAGTATGCTATTCTGATTATTCTACTGACTTTTACAGTAATATTCTTCACAGAGATAATGGAGAAAACCCGTATTCATGCCCTGCAATATTTGTTGGTAGGATTAGCTCTTTGTCTATTCTATAGTCTGTTATTATCCATGTCCGAGCATATTGGTTTCAATATGGCTTACTTGGTGGCATCGGTGCTTACTATTACTTTGGTGGGTGGATACATGCTGGGGATTATCAAAAGAAAAAAAACGGCGTTCATTATGGTAGGTTTGCTAAGTGTTCTTTACATTTATGTTTTCATCCTTATCCAGTTAGAAACCTTTGCTTTGCTGGCCGGTAGTCTCGGACTGTTTGTGATACTGGCAATGGTGATGTATTTCTCTAAGAAGATTGATTGGTTTAATGAATAAATATCTATATATAAAAGAGAGTATCTAAGTCATAACTGGATACTCTCTTTTATATAACTTTTTCAGTCTTATCCTTTATCTTTGAGCTTTTGGAGAGTCCTTAATTTTTATACCAATCTTTATTCTTTTCACCATTACTGGTTACCCATTCATCATAACCACTATATAACAGATTTATAGCTTTTCTTTCGTTGTTTCCATCCAGTAATTTGCTTAAATCACTTTCTGTAGCCCGACTCAGAAAGAATGCAAAAGGATAGTTACCTTTACGCACATAGTAGATGCCTCGATCCGGTTTAGATGCATCATCTCCCTGACCAAAATGGGTTTTATTTATTTTGGATGTCGGTGTTTCCTGAGGAATATGTACTTCCCATCGTAAACCATCTTCTTCGTTCTTGAATATGAATGCCTGAGCTTCTGATTGCGCTGAAATGGGCTTACTATAATTAACAGTCACTTTGTATTCTGCTCCCATATTATCTTTCACATTTTCAGTCAGGAGGTATATGTTTTCCTGGGGCTCGTATGCAAATGTGGTTTCGGTGAAGTCTTTCTCACCTTCTTTACGAATGGAGCAGGTGGCAGATTTAATATTTTCTTCCGTAATGAGTCTGAATCCTAAACCATTATTATTGGTAGCAATATTCTGGAATGTTTTGAATGTGAACGATTCGGAATATATTTGATTCTTTTCATTGAAGGTGTTTCCATAGTTATATCGCACAATTACATCATTCATGTCGTAATCTCCCTGATTGGGCCATAGATCCTCGAATGCGTATATACCTTTAAGGAAATCAATACTTGTTTTATCATCATCAGGATTTGTCACGGGTATGTCAGTAATAGCGTCTACCGGATTCGATTTTAAAGCAATGACTACATCGCTGAAGTTTTCGTCAGTCATATAATCTTCAAAAGAAGTCAATATCCAGTCGCTATATCTGTAAACTGCAGTGCGTGGTTCATTAAATTTCATGCCTTTGTCGTTTAAACTTAAGCCACTTGAAGTGGCAGCACGGTATTTTTTGTATCCGGAAAAACCGTTAACATGATGATTCCAACCATTGGTGGCCAGAACAAAACCGATTCTGTAACCGGCAGGAAATACCGTGGTTGCCCCTTCTTTACTTTTGGATGCAATATTGGGATAATACATTAGTTGTACAGCGGTCAACGGATTAATACCGGCACTTTTATATGCTGTCCAATTTCTCCAAGTACCATCCTGAGTATTCGGGAACAACATAATTACATGAGCATCATTTAAGTCTTTGGGTTGTTCTCCTGCTTTATAATAGTAATATCCCAAAGAGCATGTCCAACAGGTGTTTTGCCCCAAGAATGTAACTACTACTTCAGCATCTTCGTTAACATACATATCCGAGTAGCCACGGTATTCTTGCGGGCAAGTACTATGGGTGTTTATAATACGGGTATGTGCAGCATATAAACCATCTTTTTCTGTTGCTGCCAATATACCTGTATACTTGTAGTTGATATCTCCGTTTTTATGCTTATCGTAGTCACCTAACCAGGTTTTCCACACTTCATTTCCATACTGATTGCTTACCAGATAGCTATCATACGGGGAGGAAGTTGAGTAAATTGCACGAGTAGGTATAGGTGCCGCCTTATCCGTAACTTCAATATTGCCATTTACAATATTTGCTTCCATCAGAGTTTGCGCAAAGAAAACAGGAGAATAGATATATACCTTTGTTAAGTATGAAGGTAATTCTATCTTTCCTCTATAGGTACCGTCTTCTTGGGTATAGGCAGCAAACAGGTAATTTACATCCTGACGCTTGATGTAAGTACCGTATTCACTTTCAGTAACAGGCATTTCATCATATACTTCAAAATACACATTTGATTTTACAGTACCATTTACGTAATTCACATTTAAGTTTACGCCTTTTTGTACAGTAGAAAAGGAGAAATTGTTGAATTCTTTTTCATCCTCCTTAGGCCCCTTATAAACGTCATTGTCCGTACAGCTGCTTAATACGAGTGCAGCGCATAAAGTAGTTCTTAATAATTTTTTCCACATATTATTTAGTGTTTATTGATAGTCTCGCGTTCCTTTTTCAGGTCTATGTGTGATCCTTACAAATGCAAGATAAGTCTGTGCTCGGTTGACATTTGTGGAAAATGATCATAATAAACAACTACAAAGATATTGTGTTATTATCGAATATACAACTGAATATTTGATTTTTTGTTCAAAAACTCTTATTTGTAGTCAAATTCTGCAATTTTATTGTGTACCTTTAGAAAAACTCTAGTTAAAAAATACAAGAATTTTATTCGCTTGTTATAAGTTCTTAGGGATATTATCATTTTATTCTTCTTATGTTTTGAATTATGGAGTGGGGCAGTTTATAAATATCTTGTATCTGTGTAGATGAAATAAAAATCCCCATAACCTTATCAGTTACAGGGATTTATTATTTTGATTAAGTAATTACTTACTTGCTCAAAGCCTGAGCTACGTCAACCGCACAAGCCACTGTACAACCTACCATCGGGTTGTTACCGATGCCGAGGAATCCCATCATTTCTACGTGAGCAGGAACAGATGAAGAACCAGCGAACTGAGCGTCTGAGTGCATACGTCCCATGGTGTCTGTCATACCATAAGAAGCAGCGACACTGCATCCTTGTAAGACTTTGCAAGCTGTTATTAATCAATGCTATAATAGCAATGGGTAAACTCCTTGTTAATAAATAAAAGAACGAATTATCAAAAAGGGCTGCATCATGGGCAAATGCCTATGCGTTATCCTTTAGATGAGAGTACTCCTAATGAAGTTAAGACCGTAATCTAATCTGCGTATCAATGAAGTATAAATTTCCGTCTATGCCATAAAGTACATTATTGGGAACTGCATCAAACACTTCATAGTCCGAATTGTGGTATTCGTCGTAATAGTCCATTTCAAAGCCTAATGCTTGCATATAAGCGGCTATCTCATCTTCCGTAGCTTCTCGTTCTGCTAATATATAAGGTTGTACGAGAACTGCGCAAAATTCCTGCTGACTGTTATAAGCGAAGCCTATCATTTGATAAGGCACATTGCCAAAGAACTTGTTGTGTGCAGCAATGCGGATGAAGAAGTTCTCTAAATCATCCCCTGCGTACTCAAAGTTGTTTAATTTTACAACAGACACATTACCATCATGGAACACTTCATTCTCACCACCTCTATCCATATAAGTAATATTGAGGTGTGATAAGTCAATCCATAGACCATTGTCATTGGCAAACTTTATCAGTTCTTCTGTTTGTCTTCTCTTATAGCCCTCTGTTGATTCAGTTTCTCCTGCTGCTTCCTTACTTCTTCTGGCGATGCAGGTCGCTTGCTCCAAGAGGCTATTGATTGACGAGTGCGTTCTATCCATTCTTTGTGAAATTCGTTGATGTATTCCATAATTTGTTTGATTATGAGTTTAAGACAAAGGTAATCATTCCTCTTTTAATAGCAATGCTTTGGTTGTTATATTCTTGCGAATGGGGGTGTTGTGGAACATTCTATAAAAGAGAAGCAGCATAAGAGTTCCCTCAAATGCTGCTCTGTCTTAAATTAGTTTGGCAATTAATCAATTTTCTTGTAAGTGGTTGTTGTAATGTCGTCCAATTCTTCGCTGCCATCTTCCATTGTGTCCCAATCCTCAAAGGCGAGAACCAACTTAGTAGCTGTAAGTTCATTAACAGTTAGGACATCTGAATAACCATCATCATAAGAGATAGTCAATTTATTGCCTTTCAAAGACCAACGACTTGTTTCTGTATGTCCACCGTCCACATAACTTTCTATGCAAGTACCGTCAGCCTTGAACTCCCATAAACCATTGGTATATGCTTCATCAGAAGTTACTACTTCCTTATCATTCTCCACTTTGTGAATCTTCTCCCAAGTGGTCTGCCATTTACCTATAAGGTTAGCTTGTTCAATGATTGTCTGTTCATCTTCATCATCACTACATGCTGTAAAGTTTACAGCCAACATGACCATTAACAAGGTCATTCCAATTAATCTAAATGTTCTCATTTTGAATTAAAATATTTATTGTAAGTAATAATATATTCTGTAATCTGCCTAAACACATCACCTGCTATCAATCCATCACTTGCAGGTAGTCTCTCTTTATGGATGGAAACAATGATAGAATATTGGGGAGCATTGGCAGGAAAGTAACCGCAGAACTCTACAATATAACTTCCATCTTCAAACTGTATTGTCCCTGTCTCACCTGCAATTTGTACCTTATCAGACTTGGCAGGTTGTCCCAATCCATCAGTTACCACATATTCCAATGCCTGTTTCAGACTGTCAATGTTGGCTTGACTTGCTATCTGTGGATTGATAACTGTTGTACTGTCTTTGTAAAGTTGAGGTTGTACCATCTTTCCACTATTAGCAATAGCATTATAAAAGGTTAGTGTTTGTATGGGGGTAATAGTCTGATTATATCCGATGCAGAACCATGCAAAAGCTGTATCACTCCAACCGCTATCTTTAGGAGTAACAAAGTATGCAGGTTTCAGATTAGCTATTCCTGCGATGCAGTCTGGTTTACCATAACTCATTCTATCTATCAGATTGAAGTATGCTTGTGCATCATCTCTAAATGCTTTCTCCATTGTTTTATAAACAGCAATGTTTGAACTTGAAGCTAAACCTTGCTTGATAGAGATTTCACCATATCCACTTCTATGCCAATTATGGTCTTTCAGTTCTCTGTCTTGTATAGAATAGATTCCATTGCCTACATCTACAGTATCAGAAAGTTTCACCTTTCCTGTCTCCAATGCTGCCAATATGGATATAGGTTGTATCAGTGCTGATTCGTGTGTTTGAGAGAAGTTCTCACAAGATTGGTAGTCTGCACTGTCTTTCCTTTCAAGTCCAGCCATAGCCTTTATATGCCCTGTCTGAACTTCCATAATGATAGTTTGTCCAGATAAGGCATTAAGTTCAATTAGTTTATTTTCTAAGATAGAAGTAGCTTTGACTTGTAAAGTACTGTCTATGGTGGAAATTTGCTTATCTTCCTGCTGTTTGGATTGGCATGAGAAAAGACTTATGAACAAGATGCTATGAAATAATATATTCTTTCTCATATTGTAAATATTAATCTTTAAAACTACACATGATAATAACTATAATAAATCCTCCAATAAAAAATCCTGCTGTGAAAACTGAAAATATATCCATGTACTTTAAAATTCTAATTATATAGGTTCTTCAGAAAATCTTTTTGTGTACAAACATTTCCGTTTGCATCATAATATGTTGTATTGTCTTGTTTAGTAATTCCATCTGCATCGTAGGTAGTAAACGTTTATAGCCATTATTTGTAACCTGTTCTTTCTTTACGATGACTCCAGACTCATAAAAAACTTTCATATTGGGATTTTTAGTTGGTATAGAGATACCAGTAAATGGGTTGTTATCACCTTTCTTATAAACTATATATTTCCCATTTTCATCTACTCTATCTTCTAAATCAGAGCTTTTTACCTCGTTGTTACAGGAACTAACTCCCATGCTTAATCCAACCAGCAGTGAGGTTGCTAATAATCTAAATATTTTCATTCTTAATTAATTGTTTATGGATTCAATGGAATTAATAGAATCGTTATTTATTGGCTTATTCTTTGATTGACGAACAGTCATTCTATCTTTAACGGACTTGTCATTTACAATTTCTCTTAATCTCTCAACTCTTATTCCATAATTAAAACCTTGTGTATTATTAATGCCTGCAAAATTTATAGCTACCAATTCCCCATATTGATTAACAACAGGGCTACCACTTGAACCTTGTAGAGCAGGTATTGAGTACATTATCTTAATGCTATCAGTGTTTTGACTGATATAACCTTGTGTAATTTGTGCCTTAATTCCATCATTGGTTAATGCTAATGTTGGTCCTTGATTGTAACCTATCATATATAGTTTAATTTCTTCATCGTTATGAGTTTCATTATTATAAAGATTAAAAATGTATTTATCTTGTGGGATGGTGAACCAACTAATTGTTCCAGCATTATGAATGTTACTCCAACCTACTTCCATTTGCTCATAAGACCATTTAGGAGCTTCCCCTAACTTGCAAACATTCCAGAAGTTGTTACCATCAGCAATTTGGATTATTCCTAAATCATAATTAGGAACATCTTTTACTACGAAACAATCTATTAAATCATTACTTGATGTTATATGGCTTCCATTATATGCTATTTTGATTTCAGAACACAGCTCCACTTCAAAGTTACTTAATCCCATTTCCCTTAAACGGTTATCTCTGTATTCTGTGTATGCTTTTATTGTTTTCTTACACATTTGAATTCCTTCTATCATCATAGCATAGCCTTGTGAATTGAGTCTTTTATTATCTCTAATTTCCTTTTCAAATATATCTAAATCATGTTGCTCTATTGCAATTCGTTGGTTGCATTTATCTATTTCTTCTTTTAAGTATGTAATAAATGCTTGATAGATAAGAGCTTTGTTAGCAGTAGGATTGATTACGTGACTGTTAGTAACAATCGTTCCTCTTGGAGATATGATGAAACCTGTGCCAAATGTTGTACTCTTAATAGTGTCATTTACTTCATTAAAATTATTGGATATGGTATGAGATATGTTTTTAAGTTCCCCATCTTGTAATTTAGAGAAGACGTAGTTGGTTGAATAGAATCCATTATTTGATAATGTGATTTTATAATAATATGTATTCTGAATTAAGACAACTCCAGAAGAAGTTTGCTCATATAGTTGCTCTTGCGTGTAACTGTTCTTTTTAGATGTACACGCTACCATGCTAAGAATGATTAACCCATGAAGAAGATGCTTCATAATCTCTTGACAATTACGCTCACCTGTTCCCTATGGATAAGCTGTTATAAAAATAAAAGAGCATGGGAACTATTGAATATTACCCTATTTGAGGCTCTGGACTGCCCTAAGTTAAGTAATAGACAATAGCCCATGCTGAATGTATATATCCACTACTCCATAAAGATGAAGTAGGTATATAGCATTAGCATGAGCATATTGAACTACTATCCCTAACTTATGAAATTGTCCAGATTCCAAATAGAGGATAATTCGTTATGCTCTCATTAAATTATGTCCTTCCAACTCCCTATCTCATTAGTTCATTGGAATTGGTGCAAAGATAATGAAAGGTTCTAAATTAATAGGCATGAAGTGAGGATAAATAGTAATTATAGTGTCATTAAACATAGTCTGCATGAGATATTTAATCAGATTTGCATCCATACTCTGTAAATCCATGTGGGTATCAAAATGATAATTCCCATTATAAGAAGTGAATTTTAGAAATTGTTACCCACATGGATTTATAAAGCTAAAGTTAATTTCTTCGTCTGAATTTAAGGGTAGGACAAATTCAGATTGGGGCATATAAGACTGACCTTGCTCTAAATTTGTCCTGCTTTTCAAAGCGGATTCACGACATCAACCCTGCTCTGACAAGTAACCTCTTGACTTGTGTAATCTGAAACTTGCATCCCTTAGATGTAACGAAGCCTTGCTCATTCAACAGACAAGTCATTTCGGATAATGATTTGCCTTGTATTGACAGTGACCGTAACAGAGCCATTGCTCTCATGTTATTTGGATTGTTATCCGCTTTAGCCCTGTTGGTAACGATACTATGCTGAACAGCTTGTTCAAATTTATTCATCAAATTCTCCGCTTTACCAAGCTGCACACCCCTTGCTTTCTTGGCTTGAAGTGATTGCTTAGTTCTCTGACTGATTAACCCTGCTTCATATTCGGCTATGCTGCTGATGATATGCAGAATTAGTCTGTTGGCTTGTGGAAAGTCACAAAAGACAATCTCAACATCATTTTCTAACAGCTTGGAAGTAAATGCTACATTCCTTGACAGCCTATCCAATTTGGCTACGATTAGAATAGAGTTGGTTTTCCTGCACATTGCCAAAGCTGCAAGGAGTTGAGGTCTGTTAGACTTCTTCCCACTCTCCGTTTCAATGTATTCAGCAAGTATAAGCTTATTCTTTACATGGTTGTGTATAATCTCTCGTTGTGCTTCTACACCAAGACCAGAGATTTGCTGCTTCATGGTGGATTGTCTTAGATATGCTATGTATGTCTTCATAATTCACAATTATTAATAGTTGGTTACAAATGCTGAACGAACATTCAGCTTATGTAAGTAAGGACACCCAACTTAAAAATTGAATGTCCTTTTAAGATGATACGCTATAACTGTCCTTCATCAGCGAAGCTGTAATATCCTGCATCCGTTAATATGAGGTGGTCTGTTACTATGATTCTCATAAGTCTTGCAGCTTCTTTGACCTGCTAAGTAATCTCCATATCCTGCCTGCTTGGTTTCGTGTTACCGCTTGGGTGGTTATGAGCAAGAATGATAGCTACTGAATTGGTGAGCAATGCAGCTTGTAGAATTACTCTGACATCTACGGTCGTATCTGTTATTCCTCCCTCTGATATGAGAGTGTAGCCTAAAACTTGGTTGGATTGGTTTAGGAACAAGACTTTAAAATATTCCTTGTAACAGATTGTACCCTCCTTATAGGTAGGAAGCAAGTATTTATAAGCATCCTCTGAACTGACTACCTTATATATATTCTTGAATTTGGGTTTGTAGGATAGTTCCACTTCACCCACAGTATAATCTATATTCATAATGTCAAGTATTAGAATGGTCTATCTCCGTATTCATAAACGAGAATAGAATTACAAACTCTGTCATAGAATGAGAATCCACAGCAAGTATGGAAGTAGCTTTCATAAACTGTCGCATATTCACCATGCTGTCTGCTGTTCCTATCCAAAAATGAATCAAACTTATGTAGCCAATGTTTCAATGCTTGTAATCTCTTTATATATTGCAGATTGTTTTCTGCACAACATAATCTCTCCTGTAAAGTGGTTATGTGGTTAATTGCGTTCTCAATATCTTTAGTGTTCATAATGTATAATCTTTAGTAGTTAGTAGAAATAAAGAAAGGACACCAACTTAATGATGTCCCTTCCTCTTTCAATCAACAATCCACTCAGCCCAAGAACCAAGCGTATTCACTATCTCCTAATTTGGCACGTTGAATGCCTTGTACAAACTCTGTACAGTTAAGATTCCTCTCCAAAAAGTTATCTATGTAACTTGACTTTACAGAACCATTGAGCAGGTTTAAGAGCTGCCAACCAGTAATGCTGTCCCCTGTACTCTTGAAGTTCGCATCAGAAACGAATGCTCTGCAAGCTGCATTAATCTGACTGTCTCCTAATAATAGACGAGGTAAGCGTTTCTGTTGGTTGGGTGTAAGAGCTTGATATAATCTCATCCTGCCTATTATCTGACAAAACTCGCTTGTGGAGATTGACATCTGCCCAAGTGTTCTTAACAGGTGCAGGTCTTTGGATGGGTTGTAAGCGTGGAACAGATTCAATGCTGCTGCATATAGTTCCTGTACGCTTAGGACTTCTATCTTATCCTGTAAACCGTCAGTAGTAAGCATTAAATTTGAGCACACACGATTACGAAAGCCTATGAAGATTTTAAATCTCTCCACAGATTTCTTACTGTACAGATTAATCTCGTTATATGCTCTCACTCCACCAATGGATAATGCTAAACGATTACCGTATTCATCGTGTACAATGGATGGAATTTCAAAGCAGAAGCACATTCTCTGATAGAACAAAGTTTTCTCTTCATCAGTCAGTTCAGAAGCCTTCTTACCTAATGCACTTGGTATTCTACCATTGATAGGGTGTGAGATTCTAATCTCTGGCATATCAAACTGCTCTCCATGAAAGTAATCTTTAGCTGCATCCACTACTGCACCTATAAAGGATTGGTGGCTAATGGTTTCTTCCATTGATGCAAAACTTGGAATGATGCAGTCTTGTTGTAGATGCTGCAAGGTTACTTCCTGTGTATTTGCTTCAATGAAATGATTTACTCTTTTGGGTGCTGCAACTTCTTCTACAATGATTGCTTCTTCTGCAAACTCACCCATGTTTAATGATTCTCTACGCTGTGCCATAGCTGGCATAATTACTAAATCTCTCATAATGAAATTGAATTAAATGGTTATTGATTGAATGGATTTAACAAGAACAAACCCAAAACACAAGTGAATTACTTCGCTTGCATCTTAGGCTGTTCTATGTCTTTCCCTAAAGATTCTTTCAAAGGAAATGAGGAGCATTAGTAAATTAATGGTTGGCTATGGTAATAGTGCATCGTGCCTGCTCTCAGATTAAAAAGAATGCTTATTTCTGTCAGCAGTCAGACTGCATTGTTAAAGCATTCTTTTTTATTTAAGAGCTATAAGGGGGTGTTTATGTGGGTAGGGGTATCTCGCTTATAATTCAGTTAGATTAATTGGAGATATTATCTTTAAAGAACGAATCGTACTTTTCATTACCCATGTTTAGAATGAATAGATTGACTTGTGCCCTTGTTATTGCAGTGTATATGAGTTCTACAGATTCATTGTTACTATTTGATTTATCTTCTGGTTCTATGATAAGAATTACAGTATGAGATTCCCAACCTTTGTAACTATGGATAGATGATAGTTTAACAGTTCCTGTTTTCATCCAGAAATGATTCTTCTTATTGCGTCTGATATTTTCAATCTTTGTTTTAAACTCTAAATCGTTTTCTTGATAGGATGCCTTACATTTTTCATATTCTTCTTTTGTCTCAAAGGTGGTAGTTGTATTTTCTTTTAGTTGAGTGTTGATGTGATATTCAATATCTCTTAGAATTTCAATTTTAGATGATAGGAAAGTTACATCTGAAGGATGAATGTTGAATTTTCTAACACTTCCTACATATATTTTATATATTGAAAGGGCATTAGAATTAGCCCCTATATTTGCATATTTAATATGTTCTTGTTCAAAATTTAATGTAGGATTTTCTAGAATTTGCATTTCGTCTATCGTGTATTTTTGTTCTAAAAAATAGTGTTGAAAGCTCATTGCTAAACGTCCTATTTTATTTGTAAATCTTCTGGATGTATTCAGTGACTTATTCCATTTTCCTTTAATGCCAATAGTCTTAGGTTCTTTATCATCATCCAATGGTCTGTTATATATATTTTGTTTCTCATCTCCAAAAACAACAAATTCTCCATTCTCTTCAAGGAAGTATGTGTGAATTATCTCCAACCACTCGGTTTTATAGTCTTGCACTTCATCAATAAGGATGACTTTGTATCTTTTTATTTGTCTTTTTACAGGCTCAAAGAATTTGGTATCAATGAAAGGTAATAGGCTCTTAACTTCCAGTCCATAATTATTTGCTTCTGCTTTAAAGAATTGGTGATAATTGGTGATATAGAATTTATCCCAAGGATAGTTCTCTCTGACATCATTTATTCTGTCATGTATATAATTTTTCAAGGAAAGGTTGTAGGTGAGAATTAATATAGTACTTTCAGTTCTTAAATAAGCATTAACAGCTCTTCTTGCTAAAACCAAAGTCTTGCCACTTCCTGCTATTCCTTTGATTTTTCTTCTTGGATTACTTTCACTTCTGATTAATTCAGTTTGTTCTTTTGAATAGACAATAGTCTTTCCTTCCTCTATTTGGTGATAAGGAGGAAGAAGATAACGTTTGAAACTTAGATATAGAGATTCGTCAAATAAAATTGATGGTTTGTTTAATCTTATTTTCTCTAAATAGTTGTATAGCTTTTTAAAAGTTAGCGAATCCTTTCCCCAACACTCGATGTATTTTATGAAATTTCGATATCTCTTGTATCTATTTTTTGTATCTTGGGGTAAATCTTCTCTGTCTTCAAATTGTTCAAGCAAGAAGTTGGTAATTTGCTGTTCACTCTCATTATGGAAATAAACTATTGTGCTAATAGTATTTCTATAGTACCAGTTATTTAAGGTTTTAGATAGTAATGTATCTATATGCAGGTCTATAATATTGTCTCTATATTTTTTGACTTGTGATAAAGGAGAAAGGATTGGACAATCATTTTTATAAAGATGCCAATTGGTGTGTTCATCAATATAATAATTCTCTAAATTCCAGTCTTTCACTTCAATTATGATAGCACCACCATTCTTTTTTAGAATTACAATGTCTGGTCTATCGCCATTAATGAATGGTTGAAAGTATATCTCAAACTCTGGATTTAAATTCTTTTGTAAGAAGTCCAGTAATGCTAATTCTCCTTCTGTTGCTGGTTGGTGGAGATGTTGGATTGTATAAAAGTCTGGATATAATTGTGCCATGCTATTATTATATAAGGTTATATTGCAAAAATAGGATTTATGTGGGATTAGAAGAAAAAACTCCAAACTTTTTTAGTGGCTTGGAGCTTTTATTGCCTTATTTTTATAGAATAATGTCTGGAAGTTCCTCCTTGTCTTTTACTTTCTGCTTCCTGCCTACCAATCCACTTGATAATGATTTCATAAGAGCGTGCATATCCTTAACTCCCTCAAAGTTATTCTCCTTGTACTTCTTATAAATCATGCACTCCCTTGAAATGGGGTTTCCTCTGCTCTCGTTAAATGCTATCATGTGTTCAAAGTCAGCTTTCACTTCCTCCACATATTTATCTTTGGGTAGGTCTATAAGCAAACCTTTAGCCTTTAATATGATTGAATCTCCAACTTCATCTAACAAGTCCATATCCCTTAGTTGTTCTATGTGGTTAGAAATAGTACCATGTCCCATGTGGATTAGTTCTTTCAGTTTTCTTACAGATAAGGTAATTGTATGACTGTGTGGCTCTGCTGCACTGAATAGTTTGAGTATAAATCCTCTGAGCTTTAAATCCAGTGTACTGTTATATGAATCGTAGAACTCTCTGTCGATTCTTCTGTAATGCCCAAAGCTGACTGGAGAGAATATATAATCAGTCCAAGTCCTGTCATTCCTGCCACTGTCCTTATTCTGTATGGCAACTTCCCCTGTGGCTCTTAACTTGTCATTGAATGATTTAGAACTCTTACCACTTTTATAGTTGGCAGGTTTATCACCAACAAATGATGCAAGTTGGTCTATCGTGGTGTCAGTAATCAATGTATTTTTGTCTGCTGTCAATAGTAACACGTATGTCCTGTAAACATCAGCACAACCTAACTTCTGAATCAGATTGTTGCTCATTACTGTATATTCCTTGAATGGTAGCTTCTCGTAACTCATAAGGCAATCGCTCAATATGCTTAATTAAAATGATTTGGTTGGTCTTTAATAAGAATCTCATTTTAGAGGAACTTAATTTGTTTGACTTCCTAAGTTCACTCAGCTTGTTATAGAAATGATTGTTATAAATCCACATATCATTGATTTTAGTCACTCCCAGCTTACAGATTACCTGTGCGGTGTCCGCAAGGACATTGCATAGGTCTTATTGGAATGTAGCGTAGGAGTGTAGAGAGGGGGTGTTTAGACACGCAGTAAAAAGTGAATAAGCACACCTCCCAAATTTGACAATATGAATCTCTCAGTTTCAATTTTTATCTTGTCAGTAAGCCAACTTCTGTAATGCGATATAATAAGTAGTAACCTTTCCATTCTTTTTTCTCCTTGTCTTTAGATAGTTATTAAGATTAGCCCACAATCCAATGTGAACCTTGTTATCTTTTATTCCTTGTTTAAGAGCCTTAGTCCTTATCTGTTCATAAGTAAATTCTTCCATTTTAGATATTCTGAATAGTTTGTAAGTCCGTCAATCTGTGTGGTGGGATTATCTGTCTGTGGTACTGTAAAGATAGTAATTTCATGAGTGGGGAACTAATGATAAGACCACAATTCAGAAGTATTAAGTAGGCAGGGAAACCTCTCACATTTCCCTGCTTTTTGTCAATCCTCCTTGTCATGTTCAAAACATAGGACTAAGTGTATAATTCCATTCTCATTCTTAAAAGCTATTCTTGGATTATTAACTTCCTTATATGTAATGGAAGTTATAATAATGGGGAACAGTTCATTCTCATTATAAAGTTTGAGGCTATTTGCAATATATTCATTAGAACTATATTCTGGGAGAATGAAACTGAACAGATAGAGCTTGACATCATTGTATTGCTGCATTTTAGCTCTTAGTATTTCTTGCTTAGCAATTATTGCTTCGTAGATAGTGCTTAGATATAAGCTGGATTGTATGATATATGGATTCATTGTTTTATTATTTAATTGGTTAAGAATTAAGCCCACCTGTCACATGGGCTTTGCTGTTAGTGGCTTATGCAGCCTGTTCTTCTTTAATCACTCCATGATTCTTTAGATATTGGGTAAGCATCTCAGAATAAATGGTATTCACATGGTCTGACTTTACTTCATTTATAATTTTAATGCTGCTCTCATTCAATGTCTTTATGGTACTTAAAGTTTCATCCAACCCAATCTTCTTGTTTTCACCGTTCGGTGCGTAATTGGCAAGCTGGGTAATTGCATCAATCATGTAGCGATGTCTTATAGTGTCCTTAGAAATCTTCATGTCGCTTAAAGTCTTGATAATTGTATCTCCTATTGTCAAGTCATATTCTTCAAGTTTGGCTTCACAAACTCCCTGCATGGCACTATTCCAGACTTTCAAACTTAGTGTCTTACCAAAATTATAGTATTTGGTGATTACGCTGATGTTTGCTTTCAATTCCAATGCCTTTTGGAACACTCTGTTAAAGAACTCCTGTTGAGTGGCTAATGCTGCATTACCAGCCTTCTCCAATCCATTGAAACCTCTGCTCAACACATTGTTCACTCCTCTGTACTTGCCAAACTCCTGTAAAGAATCAAACTTTTTAATTCTTACATTCTCTATGGTCAGTTTGGTGTCGTCCTTGACTATGGCATTAAGGTTGTGTTCATGGTAGCTTGCCCATTGCCAATATCCGTTTGCTGTATCAACAGGTACGTAAACATTGGGAGTGCCTTTAGGTACAATGTTTCCGTTAAGGTCTTTCAGCTCAATGTCTGCATTGTAAAACAGGGCGGCTTCTGTAATGTAGAGAGGAATTTTATCAAAATGTTCATTGGTTATCAAATCCTTACCACATTCAAGGTTTACCTTACTTACTGCCATGCTGTAAACAGATGTAGCGATGATGATTTCCTTTTCCTCTTTAGTAAAGACTACCTGCTTGTTTGTGTTATTGCTTTCATTCCACAATTCTACTTTAGCAGTTGGTAGTTCTACCTTTTTAAGTGCTTCAAGATATGCAGTTTCAGCCTTGCCTACATTAACCAGTGCAGATTTCTTAATATTGGCTTCTGCATCCTTATTGGCTTCAAGCACGCTCTTGGCTTTCATCAAATTCTGACGGGCTTCTTCTACTGCTTGTAACTTAGTCTCTGCGGTTGTCATTTTTACTTCTTCCATGATTTCATTCTGATTTAAAGATTCAATTTCATTATTAATTTTCTCAGCTTTTACATTTACTAATTCGTTCATAGTTTTAATCTTTTAAGTTGTTGTTATTCATTTAGTGTAACCCTCAAACCTATGTACACTTGGTTATCTGATTACGTTGCAAAACTACTTGCTTCTGGGCTGATTAAAAGAGAGAAATTAATGAGTGGTTTTACTTTCCCTCTTAATTGGTAGCTCGTCCGCTATCGTTTTGACGGTGCAAAGATGGGATATAATGGCAGGATTAAAAGAGAGAAAAAAAGTCCTGCTTTCATGTACCCTCTTAATGGTATGAAGCAGGACTGTATTAATTATCAGATGTTTATTAGAAATATATGCTGTTCGCAGTATCAATTCTCTTGTCTTTATATTGCTTGATGTAGCCTTTTAAAACATCTTCATCATCTGAGAATTTACTATGTTTGGATAGTTTGGTGAAGTAGATAAGCTTTGATATGAGCAATGTCTTACTAAGTGATATGGTGCTTCCTTTCTTCTGTCTGACATTAAACTGCTTGTTATATGGCTCTAAATTGAAGAAGTCATTGAACATCTTATAGAACAGCCATATCTGAACGGATTCCTTTTCTTCTGCATGGGTGCTTATGCTGACTTGTTGGCTCTGCATCCAAGGGTGTTCTTCAATTTCCTTTAGGTTATTGGCGATGGTAGTAGCTAAGTAACCTATTGCATTGGCATTATCAATTACTATCTGATGCTTACCCTCTACCTTTACAGATATAGTGATAGGTTTCTTAAAACTTACTCCAAATTGGTTAATCTCCTTATGGTTGTCAGCTATGGCTTTGGTGAATTTGGTGAGCTGTTCTATTCCAATGCCTGTAGCTTTCATTCCGTCCAAGCACGTGCCACAAGTATAGTCAAAGATGAACAGAAGTAGAAACCAGAACTTGTCTATATCAACTCCCAAACCTTTTAAAGTATTTTGTATGTCCTCATTGGCTATATAATCTCCGTATGTGAAGTTGCCATATAGTTTATTCTGATTGTATCTTCTTATGAATAGAGGTAAGGCGGTAGTGCCACAGACGTATCTTTCTCCTGTGGCTGGGTCTATATCTACGTCTGGAACATATTTAACGGCTATGGCTTCCATGTATTCCAAACGGGTGTCAATGTTTATATAATCTTCCTTTAGCTTCTCCATAATCATTAGTTTAAGGCAAAGTTAAAAAATAATCCTCACCTGCATTTGCTGCAAGTGAGGAATTTGTGGATAGGATATGCCTTAGTAATCAGAATCTCCTGTGAACGTATCCATAAGTTTATCCATTTGTTCACCTATGCACTTGTCTATTAGCTTTGCATAGTGGGCAGTCATTCGTGTATTGGTATGTCCCAACATCTTAGAAACGACTTCCAGAGATATGTTATTGGCTAAAGTAACGGTACTTGCAAATGTGTGTCTACTTGTGTGAAAGCAAATCCGTTTATTGATTCCACAAAGTATAGCTATATCCTTTAGATATTTGTTGATGTCCGCAGGGTCTTGAATAGGGAGTAGTTTCTCTCCACCCTTGTACTTATCCAATATCAGTTTGGCGATAGGGAGTAGGGGGATGCGTGATAGAACTCCTGTTTTAACTCTACGCTTCTTTATCCATATTCTGCCTGCACTGTCTTTTTCAAAGTGTTCTGGTGTCAAGGTCTTAATGTCAATGTAACTAAGCCCAGTGAAGCACCCAAAGAGGAACATATCTTTAGCACGCTCCAATCGTGGCAGAGGAGTATCAAAGTTGATAATCTTCCTCAATTCTTCTTCATCCAAGAAATCCACTTCTACGGGTTCACGTTCTACTTTATAAGCATTTACAGGATTGTAGGATATATAAGAGTTGGCGACAGCTAAATTTAGTAACTTCTTTAAGAACTTTAAATGCTTGGTGCAGGAGTTTTGTCCCATCTTCTTCTCTCCTAAAAGGTAAGCATGGAATCCTTGAATGAAACCTAAGTTTATCTCTCTTAAATATAAGTCCTTACGTTCATATTTCTTCTGAATAAACTCTTTGAATAGTCTGCCTGTATATTCAAACACCCAATAAGTAGCAGGGGCAACAGTTTTACCTACCATTGCTTTGCGCTCTGTGTTATGTTTGTTCAGAACATCCAATAAAGTCTTTTCGTTCAGAGCTTCCACCTTATCTGTGATAGCTTCTTTTAATAGTTCAGCAGTGATAAGATAACCCTTTTGGAGTAGTTCAATTTCTTTCTGATATATCTTATTCCGTAGTTGAATCAGATAACCGTTGATTAGCTGTGCTTCTTCACTCTTGCCTTTTACAGCTTGCTTCTCTTTGTTCCAATCAGTAGCAGGTACGTGTTTGCCTGTGCTAAAGTAGATTCTCTTTCCATTCGTGGTGATTGAAACCTCAATAGGTGATAGACCTTTCTTGTTTTGCTTACTTTCTCTCAATGAAAAGTAAACCATTGTACAATGTTTCTCCATTTTAAATTAGATGTTATATGGAGTGTATCGCATTGTATTATAGTTGATTATGCCAATTCTTGCAGCCGTTTTTAAAGAATGGCAAATTCGGCTGCAAATCGGCTGCAAAAGTAACCTGTTTATGGTTTGATTTGAGAAGTAATTGGCTACTCTTTACATGAGTTGTTTGGACTTAAATAAAGCAGAGTTTATCTTGTTATCTCCTTACTGATTCACCATTCATTCACTCTAAATAGTGAGTGGTGCAAGGTGCTTCAATCTGTTATCTAAGCCAAGTTACCACAAATAAAAAACTCCTGCAATCACATGGATTACAGGAGTTTATTTATATAATGTAACTTGAATTACTTAGCCAGAGCTTGAGCTACGTCAACCGCACAAGCCACTGTACATCCTACCATCGGGTTGTTACCGATACCCAGGAATCCCATCATTTCCACGTGAGCAGGAACTGATGAAGAACCGGCGAACTGAGCATCTGAGTGCATACGGCCCATTGTATCGGTCATACCATAAGAAGCCGGACCGGCTGCCATGTTATCCGGGTGAAGGGTACGACCTGTACCACCACCGGAAGCTACTGAGAAATAAGGCTTACCAGCAAGCATACGCTCTTTCTTGTAAGTACCTGCAACCGGGTGTTGGAAACGAGTCGGGTTAGTAGAGTTACCAGTGATAGAAACGTCTACACCTTCTTTCCACATAACAGCTACACCTTCACGAACGTCGTCGCAACCATAGCATTTTACTTTGGCACGCTCACCGTCAGAGTAAGCGATTTCGCGAACAACTTTCAGTTCAGAAGTATAGTAGTCGAATTGAGTTTGTACGTAAGTAAAGCCATTGATACGAGAGATGATCTGTGCAGCATCCTTACCCAAACCGTTCAGGATACAACGCAGAGGTTCTTTACGTACTTTGTCAGCTTTAGCAGCAATTTTGATAGCACCTTCTGCAGCAGCAAATGACTCGTGACCTGCCAGGAAAGCAAAACACTTAGTCTCTTCGCGCAGCAACATAGCTGCCAGGTTACCATGACCGATACCAACCTTACGGTCGT
>OLQL01000498.1_pt1 | contig 41597 bp, 30 predicted proteins | sample 1672971 | NCBI WGS metagenome assembly OLQL01 (sample SAMEA3136742, study PRJEB25190) | human gut metagenome | biome: human gut; feature: human-associated habitat; material: faeces | place: Austria | collected 2013
GATGCTCGCGCTCCGCCGGGGTCATCGACGAGATGATCGCCTCGGTCTGCTTGAAAACGTCGTCCGGAATGTCCACGTTCTTGAGCATCTTGCCCATGCCCGGGAGCATCGACGCGAGGTCCTTGAGGTTGCCCATCTTCTTGATCTGCTGGATCTGCGAGATGAAGTCGTTGAAGTTGAACTGGTTCTTCACCAGCTTCTTTTTCAGTTTCCGGGCCTCCTCTTCGTCGAACTGCTCCTGCGCACGCTCCACGAGTGACACCACGTCGCCCATGCCCAGAATCCGGTCGGCCATGCGCTCGGGGTGGAACACCTGCAGGGCGTCCATCTTCTCGCCGCTCGAAATGAACTTGAGGGGCTTGTTGACTACCGAACGGATCGAAATGGCCGCACCGCCGCGGGTGTCGCCGTCCAGCTTCGTGAGGACCACGCCGTCGAAGTCCAGCCGCTCGTTGAACTCCCGGGCGGTGTTCACGGCGTCCTGACCCGTCATGGCGTCGACGACGAACAGTGTTTCCGAAGGCTTCACGGCGGCCTTGATGGCCGTGATCTCCTGCATCATCGCCTCGTCCACGGCCAGACGTCCCGCCGTATCGACGATCACCACGTTGTAATTCCTCTGCCGGGCGTATTTGATACCGTTTTCGGCGATCTCGACGGGATTCCTGTTGCCCTCCTCGGTGTAGACCTCCACGCCGATCTGCCCGCCGAGCACCTTCAGCTGGTCGATGGCCGCGGGACGGTATACGTCGCCGGCTACCAGCAATACCTGACGGCCCTTCTTCGACTTGAGCAGCGATGCCAGCTTGCCCGAGAAGGTGGTTTTACCCGAACCCTGCAAACCCGCGATCAGGATCACCGCCGGTGTGCCCTCCAGCCGGATGTCCGTGGCCGTGCCGCCCATCAGTTCGGCCAGCTCGTCGCGGACGATCTTGGTCATCATCTGCCCCGGCTTGACGGCTTTCAGCACGTCCTGCCCCAGGGCCTTCTGCTTCACTTCGTCGGTAAAGGTCTTGGCGACCTTGTAATTGACGTCGGCGTCGATCAGCGCGCGGCGAATCTCCTTGAGCGTCTCCGCGACGTTGATCTCGGTGATACGACCCTCGCCTTTGAGGATTTTGAACGACCGTTCGAGTTTATCTGTTAAATTTTCAAACATACGACTGTGAAATTTTGTCTGCAAAGATAAGGAAACAGAATGAAATAATGAAGCGCCGCGAATTAAAATTAGCCCGCCGGATCGACCTTGCGTGCTTTTTCGTATCTTTGGGCCGGACCTAACCGATGTGCGATGAAGAAACTTCTTCTTTTCCTGCTGCTGGCTGCCGCGACCGGGACAGCCGCGGCGCAAACCCTCGTCTATCCCGGCGAGCACGAAATGCCGCCCGTCCCGAAGACGTTCGACAACGAACTGGGTCTGCGCTACGGGGCACAGGTCTACGCGGGCAGCGGGCAGGGTCCCGAATTGCAGGCCTTTTCGGTCGACTACGCGCGCTACAGCATCTACAATATCGGCTTCCGCACGGGGCTGAACGTCTTCGTCGACGAGGATGCCAGCGACTATTTCTCCGTGCCGCTGCAATTCACGTGGCGTTCCCCGCGCCTTCGGGCGACGGGGTATGCGCTCGAAGACCGCAGTTACTATTATAACCACCAATACTATCCCGACGAACGGTCTGCGGACGGAAACTTTTTCCTGAACCTGCTGCTTTCGATCCTCCCCTCGGCGTTCGAAGTCCATGCGGGATTCACTCCGGGGCTGATGTGCGGGCCGTTCACGACGGAGGGTTACTCGACGACCGACCCTTCCTGGGCGCCCTATACCGTGCGGCAGCGGTTTTCCTGCACATTCGATGCGGGTGCACGGCTGATCATCCCGATCTGGCGGTTCAACCTCTTCGGGGATTTCACCTACCATTGCTACCTGACCGACAATTTCCGGGCGGGGGAGTTCCGCCCCTCGCGTTCCTTCCTGGGGATGGGCGTCGGCCTGTCGTTCAATTTTTAGGGGAGGGGGCCGCCGGTCCGGCGGTTACCCGGGCCGCCGCTACCGGAGCAGTCCGGCCTCGTTCGAATCCCGCATGAAGCCCTCCTTTTCAAAGGAGGGTTTGGGTGGATTGTCTGTATGAGGCCGCTTGCCGGCCGGACAGATCGTCATTTATTCGCACTGAGCTACCGGAGCAATCCGGCTTCGTAATAAATGACGATCTGCTCGATCATCCGGTCCTCGCCCTCCTTGTCGTATTCCGACTTGAGGTTCTGTCCGAAGATTTTCGAGACGCCCTGCCAGAATCCCGCCACGAAACCGCCGCGGAACTCTTTCAGCACCTCGTAGGCGGTGTATTCCGTTTCGCGGTCGATGAGTTTCAGCAGCACGCGGCCCTGCGTGCGGGTCATGTGTTTCAGTACGGGGGTGTATTCGTCCTTGATCTCGTGGTAAACCTGCTTGATGTACTCCTTCTGGGCCTTCTTGGTCGGCAGGCGGCGCAACTCCTCCTCCATCGTCGCCATCTTGGCCTTGGCGATCTGCGCAATGGGGTAGACCTTCTTCACGGCCTCCACCAGCCGGCGGTAGCGGCGCAGGTCGACCGGGCGGCTGAAGACGTAGACCGGCAGGACGTGGACCAGTGGAATCGAATCGCCCTTTTCGACCGCCCACTCCTGATGCCAGAAGCCACGGCCTCCCTGCGCCTGCGCTTCGGAAAGCGCGGCGGCGAGCAGGGCGACGAGGAGTATCCACTTTTTCAACGGCGGCGAATTTTTTGTACCTTTGCGGCAAGATCCGGACGAAATCCCGAGCGGTTTTGCATCCGGTTTGCCGGGGTGTCTCCGGCAAAGATAGCGATTCAACCGAATAAACGAATTACGAACAGCGAATATTATGCTTGAAAAAGGACTTTCCGCCCGCAGCGCCGCAACCGTCGCCGCCGGCAATACGGCCGCCGCGATGGGTTCGGGCGACCTTGCGGTTTTCGCCACCCCCGCGATGGTGGCGCTGATGGAGAATGCCGCCATGACGGCCGTGGCTCCGGAACTGCCCGAAGGCTCGACCACCGTCGGCGCCGAGATGAACGTCACGCACATCAAACCTGACGTGCATGCCAACGGGCGTCGCTGCGTCACGCACATCAAACCGTCGGGACCGGGGGCTGAAATCACGGCCACGGCCGTGCTTGCCGAAGTCGAGGGGCGCAAGCTGACCTTCAATGTCGGGGCCCGCGACGCCGAGGGGATGATCGGCGAAGGCGTCCACATCCGCTATGTCGTCGACCGCGAAAAATTCATGGCCAAGGTGAAGTAACGAAAAAGTTCCGGATCTGTTGCGTCCGCGAAAAAACGGACGGCTTGATCTTTAGTTATTTATGCCGAATCGAAGGATTGGGTTCTGTGTTTGGACAGGGCGCGATCCTTTTCGTTTGTGTACAATTCTGTTCAAGTCGGCCGATACCTGTAAATTTCTGTGTTTATACGACTTAACCTCGCTGAATTATCGGCGATTGAATTGCATGATCGATTTTTTTTCGTTATTTTTGCTTTACATACATTACAACTGCATACTGTAATTATTCGTAAGACTCCCGCTAACCTATCTTCAATGTTTCATCCTTAAACTTCAAGCTATGAAAACTCACATTTTGATTTTAACAGCAGCCCTGCTAATGCTGGGCGGGTTTGTTGCATGCAATGACTCGGAAGAACCCGAATATATCGGCACTCCTCCCGTCACTGCCCCCGCGGAGGTATCGGCTTTTTTCAAGACGTATCTGCCTCCGAGTTCCGGTTCGCATCCCGAACCGGAATTCAACTTCAGCGAAATCGATGATCGTGACATCGAATGTTTTGTGATCAACAGTATGGAAGAGTTCGAGGCCGTTGCACCTCCTGCGGTCGAGTTGCCGGTAATCGACTTTGACAAATACACCCTTATTATCGGACAGCATTGGATGGGGCATCCCGGATACTCTTTCGAGAAGCAGGCCGTCGATACCGAATCCGATAAGATGACATTGAATTTGGTGTATAAGCAACTGAAGGGTGGGACTCCGGCGATTATGACTATTTTTTATTTCTGGGGACTATACGACAAACTTCCCGAAAAAACGCTTACTGTCAACAAAATCATAATTTAGATATTCTTATATCATGAAAAAGCTGCTTTCTCTTATCATTGCAGTCCGGTATGGCGGTCCACATCTTCCGGGGTATATCTGGCATTGATTCCGTAAGGGGCCTCTTACTAAATCGATATTGGTGATCCGTACAATTTGGAGTGCGGAAACACATCCGGAATGTTTCGATCAAAGGCCGACCAGCATGTGTTCTAGCCAGATCACCGCGATTCCCGCCAGGTAGCCGGACAGGGCCAGCAGCGAGATGCGTTTGAGATACCAGCCGAAGTTGATCTTTTCGAGTCCCATCGCCACGACGCCGGCCGCCGAGCCGATGATCAGCAGGCTGCCGCCCACGCCGGCGCAGTAGGTCAGCAGGTGCCAGAACAGCCCGTCCGCCACGAAACTCTGTGCGAAAGCCGGGTCGGCGCTCGCTGCCGCCGCCGCCGCGTCCGCCACCGGGTACATGCCCATGCAGGCCGCAACCAGCGGTACGTTGTCCACCACCGACGAGAGGATGCCGATGGCGCCCGCGATGGTGAATGCCTCGTGGACGGTCTTGTCCAGCCAGTCGGCCATGTCGGTCAGCACGCCGCCGGTCTGTAGCGCGCCCACGGCCATCAGGATGCCGAGGAAAAAGAGGATTGTCGACATGTCGATGTGTTTCAGAACCTTCGACACGCGCGGCTGGATCGACTCCTCCATGTTGCGGATGCTGCGTTTGCGGTCGTAGATGATTTCGGTCAGAATCCACATGAATCCCAGCGACACCATCATGCCCATGTAGGGCGGCAGTCCGGTGAGGCTCTTGAACACCGGCACGAACAGCAGGCTCACGACGCCCACGATCAGGATGAAGAGCCGCAGGCGCGGGCCGATGCACTCGGGGCATCCCGATGCCAGGGCTTTGGCGCTGACCGCGGCGGCGGGACGGTCGGCGACGTAGCGGCTGGCGATGGCCGTGGGGATCACGACCGACACGAGGCACGGCAGGAAGAGGTTGGCGATCAGGTTGGCGGCCGTGACGTTGCCGCGCATCCACAGCATGATGGTCGTCACGTCGCCGATGGGCGACCAGGCGCCGCCGCTGTTGGCGGCGATGACGATCACGCTGGCGAAGATCCAGCGCTCCTTCTTGTTGGCGATCAGCCGCCGCAGCAGCATGACCATGATGATCGTGGTGGTCATGTTGTCCAGCGCGGCCGACATGAAGAAGGTGATGATCGCCAGCAGCCACATCAGTTTGCGCTTGTTGCGCGTGGTGATGTGGTCGGTGATGACGTTGAAACCGCCGTAGCTGTCGATCAGGTCCACGATGGTCATGGCCCCGATCAGGAAGACCAGGATTTCGCACGTGTCGCCCAGCTGATCCACCAGCTCGTGCTGGATATGCGGGTCGTTGCCCATGAGGCTGAACACGGTCCAGATCGCTCCGGCCATCAGCAGGGCGACGGCCGATTTGTCGATCTTGGTTTTGTGCTCCAGCGCGATGAACAGGTAGCCCACCACGAAGAGCAGAATCATTGTCGGAATCATATCGTTTGCATTTATTTACAAGGTAACGGAAGCAAATATACGAAAAAGTCGGAACGCCGCAAAACTGAACAGCCTATACGGTCGGGCAAGGCGTCCCGGCTCATAATAAGTGGCGTCCCGACTCCCAATAGATGGAAAATCCGGCGGAGCGCCCGGTTTTGTCCCTGCCAATTTTGCATCCGGGATTGGTTTTTGCGATTTTTTGTTTATCTTTGCACTCGCTTTCGAGCGAATGTTTGAGCTGTGGTGTAATGGTAACACAGCAGATTTTGGTTCTGTCGTTCTGGGTTCGAATCCCGGCAGCTCAACGCGAAAAGGCGGTCATGCGACCGCCTTTTTCGTTGAACCGGAGCTCCTGCCGGCAATCCTCCCGGACCCTGCCCCGGGAAAGAAAGGCTTTTTCGGGCATGCGCCGCGGCGGCATTCCGGGTTCGCTATTTCCCGGCGGCTTTTCCGGTTTTCCCGCGCATGCGGCCGGCGGCGGTCGTTGCGGCCGCTTCGGCCCTGTCCGCGCCGGAAACGGCGCTTTGGGGGTGTTTTTCCTCCACTTGGGCGGCGGCGTCCGGCGCGCATTGCGTCGCTTCGTCCAGTTTCCCGGCGAAGAGCGCCAGCGTCTCTTCGGCTTCATCGGCCGCGGGGCCGGTCTGCCTGTCGTGTTTTAGTTCTTTCATACGAACGTTCGTTTAGCGGATCTTGCGGTGTGAGATGAGCGCGGCGATCCACAGCAGAATGACCGAGCCGATGACGGCCGTCGCCAGGCTGCCCAGCGTGCCGACGGGAACCCATCCGAAAAGCGAGAAGAGCCAGCCGCCCAGCACGCCGCCGATGAGTCCGACGATCAGGTTGACGAGGAGTCCCGAACCCCCGCCTTTGACGATCAGGTTGGCGATCCATCCGGCGGCCAGTCCGATCAGCAGATACCATAGAAAATACATAGTCTTGCGTTTTAGAACGCTTTTCGGAGCGCAAAATCCGTACCCAACCCGGCCGGAGCTTTTTATAAAGCCTTTTTCAGCGCTTTTGCCAGCTGATCGGGACACGACGTGCCCCGTCCGCGGCAGTCGATGCCCTCGAGCCGGGCGACGGCTTCCGCGGCCGTCATCCCGCGCACGAGCGCCGCAATGCCCTGCTGGTTGCCGTGGCAGCCGCCCGTGAAGGAGACGCTGCGGACGACGCCGTCTTCGAGTTCGACGTCGATCTGCCGGGAGCAGGTTCCCTGGCAGACGTGTGCTATTTTCTGTGTCATGGAGTTACGGTTTTCCGGTTTGCGGGGGCGAAGATACGAAATTCGGGACCTTTCACAAAATGTTGAAAACTTCCCGCTCCGGAATTTTGAAAGTCGGGGAATAATGGAGACTTTTGTGACCCGCAAAGGTATCCTTCGTCCCGCCGGGGCGGAGGATAAGAGGGAATCGGGTGCGAATCCCGGACAGTTCCCGCTGCTGTATGCGCTTTATGCCGCAGGCGAATCGTCGAGCCACTGTCCCGCGGGGGACGGGAAGGCCGCCTGCGGGTCGGTGCGAGTCAGAAGACCTGCCTTTGCGCATGCAATGTCGGCCCTGCGGGGGAACGGGGCCTGTTGTGAAACGCATATACTCATATTACAATGGATTACACGCAGATTTCCATCATCAAACGTGATGGTAAAACCGAACCTTTCTCCCTGGAGAAAATCGTCCGCGCCATCACGAAGGCCTTCCGTGCGGGCGGCATAACGGACGAGGAGCAGGCCATCGCACAGATCGCCTCCGACGTGGCGGCAGCGATTACGAAGGCCGAGATTTCGGTCGAGGAGATTCAGGACATGGTCGAGGAGCGGCTGATGAAACGCAATCCCTCGATCGCCAAACGCTATATCATCTACCGCGAGTGGCGCAACGTCGAGCGTGACCGCCGTTCGTCGATCAAGGGCGTCATGGACGGCATCGTGACCGTCGAGAAGAACGACATCAACCTCTCGAACGCCAACATGTCGTCGCACACGCCCGCCGGGCAGATGATGACCTTCGCTTCGGAGATCACGAAGGACTACGCCCTGAAATACCTCGTCGGCGTGCGTCACGGCCGCGCCCACCGCGACGGGGACATCCACATTCACGACCTGGACTACTATCCCACCAAGACCACGACCTGCATCCAGTACGACCTGGGCGACATCTACGAGCGGGGATTCTCGACGAAGAACGGCTCGGTGCGCACGCCGCAGTCGGTCCAGAGCTACGCCACGCTGGCCACGATCGTCTTCCAGACCAACCAGAACGAGCAGCACGGCGGGCAGTCGATCCCGGCCTTCGACCATTTCATGGCCCCGGGCGTGCTGAAGACCTTCCGCAAGCACCTGACCGACATGACGTTGTTCCTGTGCCAGGTGACCGGCGCGCGCGTGCCCGAACGCGCGGAGCTGAAGGCGCTGGTCGCCGAGCATGTGCCGACCATCGAACCCTGCGAAGCGGCGGTGGGCCGGCTGTTCGCCGCCCTGCGCCAGTCGGGCGTGGAGGTCGCCGACGAGGACATCCGCCGCATCTGGCGGCAGGCCTACGACACGACGCGCCGGGAGACCCATCAGGCGATGGAGGGATTCATCCACAATCTCAATACGATGCACTCGCGCGGCGGCAACCAGGTGGTGTTCAGTTCGGTGAACTACGGCACGGACTTCTCGCCCGAGGGCCGCATGGTCATCCGCGAACTGCTTTCCGCCACGGTCGAGGGGCTGGGGCACGGCGAAGTGCCGGTCTTCCCGATCCAGATTTTCAAGGTCAAGGAGGGCGTTTCGTGGTCTGCGGAGGACTATGCCGCCGCCGTGAAGGATTTCGACAGGGCGCTGGCCGGGGAGATCGCGTTCAAGGCTCCGAACTTCGACCTGCTGATCGAGGCGTGCCGCACCACGTCGGTGGCGCTGTTCCCCAACTTCATGTTCCTCGACGCGCCGTTCAACCGCCACGAGAAGTGGCGCATCGACGATCCCGACCGCTTCCGCTACGAGGTGGCGACGATGGGCTGCCGCACGCGCGTCTTCGAGAACCTGCACGGCGAAAAGTCGTCGTGGGGGCGCGGCAACCTCTCTTTCACGTCGATGAACCTGCCGCGGCTGGCCATCGAGGCGATGCGCGAGGCCGGAGACATGATTCCCGACGGCAACAAGCACGCGATCCGTAAGGAGGCGCGCGAAATCTTCCTCGAATCGGTGCGCAAGACCGCCACGATGATGGCCGAACAGCTCTACGAACGCTACTGCTTCCAGCGCACGGCCCTCGCGCGGCAGTTCCCGTTCATGATGTCGAACGACGTCTGGAAGGGCGGCGGCCGGTTGCAGCCCAACGACGAGGTGGGCGACGTGCTCCGCCACGGCACGCTGGGCATTGGATTCATCGGCGGCCACAACGCGATGGTGGCGATCTACGGCGAGGGGCACGCCGTCTCGAAAGAGGCGTGGCAGACGCTCTACGACGCCGTGACGGTGATGAACCGCGTGGTCGAGGAGTACAAGGCCAAATACGGACTGAACTATTCGGTGCTGGCGACCCCGGCCGAAGGGTTGAGCGGGCGCTTCACGCGCATGGACCGCAAGCGCTACGGGGAGATTCCGGGCGTCACCGACCGCGACTACTATGTCAACTCGTTCCACGTCGACGTGCGCGAGCCGGTCTCCATCGTCGAGAAAATCCGCCTCGAAGCGCCGTTCCACGCCATCACGCGCGGCGGGCACATCACCTATGTCGAACTCGACGGCGAGGCGAAGAAAAATCCCGTGGCGATCCTCAAGATCGTGAAGGGGATGCAGGACGAGGGGATCGGTTACGGCTCGATCAACCACCCGATCGACACCTGCCGCAAGTGCGGCCACCGCGGGGTGATCTATTCGAAATGCCCTGTCTGCGGTTCGGACGACATCCTGCGCATGCGCCGCATCACGGGTTACCTGACGGGCAGCCTCGAATCGTGGAACTCGGCCAAGCAGGCTGAAGAGCGCGACCGGGTAAAACATAGATAATCCGTTTCTGGCAATTATGTCTGTCATTTTGCTTCCTGCCCTCGCTTCTTCACGGCCTCCGGCCGTGTTTACAAGTGTGACCCACCCCCAAACCCCCGCCTTGGCGGGGGCTTTTCGCAAGTGCAATCCGCGCCGGGAACGGCGTGTGCCGCGGACCCTGACGGATCTATCTAAATCCCAAAACATCTCCGCTCGAAATTTACGTCTAACCCTATTTTGCTGATGGAATCACTCCGTATCTTGGCCATTTATCCCGAAACCATCTCCGACGGTTACGGGCTGCGCTATGCGATCTATTTCGCGGGGTGCTCGCACCGTTGTCCCGGCTGCCACAACCCCGAAAGCCACGATCCCCGGCGGGGCGAGCCGCTGACCGGGGAGCGTGCCGAAGCCATCTGTGCCGCGATCGCCGCGAATCCGATTCTCGACGGCGTGACGCTCAGCGGCGGCGATCCGCTGCTGCGGCCCGAAGCCATGGCCGCCTTCCTGCGGCTGGTGAAGGAGCGCACGGGACAGAACGTCTGGTGCTATACGGGTTATACGCTTGAGGAATGTCTCGCCGACCCGGCCCGGCGGGAGTGTCTGCGGTGGATCGACACGCTGGTCGACGGCCGCTATGTCGAGGCGCTGCGCGATCTGTCGCTCGATTTCCGGGGAAGTTCCAACCAGCGGATCATCGACGTCGGGGCTTTGCACCTGTTCGGATAGACGCATGAAAAAGAGCCGCAAATCCTTGCAGCTCTTTTTTATACGCGGGTTATCTCTACTGACGCTGGAGGTCCGAATTGTCGGCCACGACCATATTCTTGTCGATGCGCAGCGTCACGTTGCCGTCGACCTCGATCAGCAGGGTAGTCTCCTTGATCTCCTTCACCACGCCGTAGATGCCCCCGGCGGTGATGACTTTGTCGCCTTTTTTCAGACCGTTGCGGAACTCCTGCATCTGCTTGCGGCGCTTGGCCTCGGGACGCCACATGAACAGCCAGAGAACCAGCACCATGAGTCCGATCATGATGATGAAACTATACTGCTGCATGAATCCCGGTTGAGGCTCTATGGGGGCCGTCTGAAGAAAATTAATCATAATTGTATTCGTTTTAAGTGTTTATTTCAGTAAACAAAGCAAAGGTACGAAAAAGAAAGAACAAAGCCAAAACCGGACTGGACTCGGTTCGGCAAAACGGTCCGACTCCTAAAAGGGGCGTTACGCTCCCAAAGATACGAATAAGCGAGGGCAAAAGCAAATTTACTTGCATTTTGCCGAGCGGAAGTATCTTCGGCGGAGCCAAAGATACGAATTATTGTCGAATATGCAAGCAATTTATTCGACATCGGCCTCGACGAGAAGCCGCAGGGGCTTTGCGCCGCCCGCCAGCGCGATGTCCAGGGTTTTGAGCTGCCAGCCCCATTCGCCGCGCGAATCGAAGGTGAGCGTCACCTGCTGTGCGTCGCCCGGTGCAATCGGTTGTGAATCAAACTCGAGCGTCGTGCATCCGCAGCTGCGCCGGTAGGAGGCGACGGCCACGGGGCGGCTCGCGTCGTTGGCCAGCCAGAGACGCAGCACGGCGATTTCGCCCGAGCCGAGGCGCCCGAAACGCACGGTGTCCGTGCCTCCCGTGGTGAGAATCGAATCCGTTAGCGAGATAATCCGGCCCTTGCGTTCGACCGCACGGGGACGCGTGCCGCAACCTGCGGCGAGTGCCGCCAGGACGAGGATCGCGAGCGTGCGGGTCATGGCCGGCAGGGATCAGATCAGGCCGCGCCCGGCCTTTTTGATGCGTCCTTCCGCGGTCAGCGACTCGACGATCTTGTCCAGCACGCCGTTGATGAAGGTGCTGCTGCCCGGGGTGGAGTAGTATTTCGAAATCTCGATCCACTCGTCGAGCGTCACCTTGACGGGAACCGACGGAAACGAGGTCAGCTCGGCCATCGCCGTGCCGATGATCAGGTTGTCCATGAAGACGATGCGCTCCACGTCCCAGTTGGAGGTGAATTTCTCGATGTAGTCCTGAAAGGCGGAGTAGTTGACCAGCGACTTTTCGAACAGCGTCTTGACGAATTCGGGATCGTCGGCGCTCTTGAATTTCGAGGGAACGCGGATCTCGGTGTGCGAGGCGCGCAGGTTGGAGAGCGTGCGCAGGATCATGATCACGATATAGGGGAGGTCGTCGGTCCAGAGGATCGACATCTCCTCCAGCACGTCGTCCAGCGCCTCGCAGCTCTGCAACTCCTTGAAGAAGTCTTCGAGCAGCTTTTTGTCGTCGTCGAACGAGCGCTCCTCGCGCTGCATGTAGTCCTTGTAGTAGTCGCTCTCGGTCAACTGCGCGTAGAGCGTGCGGATCAGTTCGGGATAGCGTTCCCAGCCCAGCTTGCGGGCCGCGACGTGGTCGTTCACCGCGTCGCTGTTGGCGATCGTGCGGATCACGGCGTTGTCCACGAACTTGGTGTTGGGGTTGAGGTCTTCGAATGTCGGCAGTTTCTTCTGTTTGGCCAGTTCCTGACGCTGTTCGGCGTAACGCGCGATCTCCACGGGGAGGATCAGTATCTGGAAATAGAGGTCATAGGCCTTGTCGACGGACGCCATCAGCGTTTTTTCCGACGCCATCATGTTGTCTGCGCCCGATTTGAGATGGGCGAACAGCGCCTTGACGACCTTTATACGGAGTAATCTTCTGCTCAACATTTTTTTAGAACGATTTTAACGGCCGCAAAAATACAACTAAAAATCAAGAATAAAAAATTAAGCCGGGAGAATTCTTTCTCCGGGCGGTTTCCGTGCGGCCGTCGCGGCGGATTCCGGCGTATCCGAAAAAACGGGAGGCGCGATGGCCTCCCGATGCTGCAATTACTTTTCCCGGATTGACTTTTTCTTGCGGACATGACTTTGATAGAAACAATAAACGATTCCGGCCGCGAGCAGGACAAGGATGCAATAGCCGGGGCTTCGGGCGCTGGCTTTGAGCATGCTTTCGAGAGACATTTCCGGATAGAGAAGCGCGAAGACACAAAGGAAATAGATGAAGCAGGCGCCCATGTTTCGCAAGGTGAGGAACCGGTAAATACTCAAATCGTCGTCTTTCGTCTCTTTTGCATCGGGAACCGGACACGTATCGGGACGTTTATCCGGACCCTTTCTGATTCGGTTCACAAAATAGACGGCCGAAAAGATCACGATGCTTGTGATCGTATAAATGATAATGCGCCGCACGAGGCGTTCCGGCGAGTAATCTTTTCCGGGTGTGGGCAGAAACGCTACAATCATCAGAACGACGTAGAAATTCGCAAACCCTTTGAGAAACACTTTCAGCTCGGTTTTATTCATGGTACATTCATTTTAATTTTCCTTTTCAGCCTCTTCCCCATACTATTGACGGAACTATTGAGGGTGGAAAAGTTCATTGGTGACGGATGCAGGCGAAATTTTATCGATTCTAATTTAAGATATTGAATTTGGAAATAAAAGGGGCGGGCGGATAAATAGAGGGAAATATACTGATTTGCGAAAGAAATATACTTTGCCGGCTGTTTGCGGGGTTCTTTGCACCCTGATTTTTAATTTTCAATTCTTAATTTTTAATTTGCTTTTGCCTATCTTTGCACCCGTATGGAACAACTGGAAGAAAAACAGCCTTTCGACGTCATCGTCATCGGGGCGGGCGCAGCGGGCATGATGGCCGCGGGCACGGCGGCGCGCAGCGGCAAGCGCGTGCTGCTGATCGAAAAGATGGAGAAGTCGGGCCGTAAGGTCCGCATCACCGGCAAGGGACGCTGCAACGTCACCAATGCGCGCCCGGCCGAGGAGTTCGCCCAGCAGGTGCGCACCAACGCCGAGTTTTTCAAGGTCGCTTTCTCGGAATTCAACAACCGGGCGGCGATCAGGTTTTTCGAACGCGCGGGTGTGAAACTCGATATCGAACGCGGCGACCGGGTCTTTCCGCAGAGCGGCAAGGCGTGGGACATCGCCAACGCACTGCTGGAGTTCTGCGTCGAAAACGGCGTCAGGATCATTTACAATACGCGTGTTACGGAGATCATGACCCTCGGCGACCGGGTCTTCGGCGTGAAATATATCAACAGGCGGGGCTTCGAACGCAAGGAGGAGTGCGCGCAGGTGATCCTCGCCACGGGCGGCGTCTCCTATCCCGCGACCGGATCGACGGGCGACGGTTACGCGTTCGCCGCCGACCTGGGACATACGATCGAGCCGCTGCGTCCTTCGCTGACGCCGCTCGTGACCGCGCATGCCCGGAGCCGGTTCCTCGACAAAGTCCTGCTGCGCAATGTGAAGGCGGTGCTTTATGTCGACGGCGAACCTGTGCGCGAGGAGTTCGGCGAGATCGGGTTCTCCGACCGGGGCATCGAGGGCGCCGTGGCGCTGCGCATGAGCCGCGATGCGGTGGATGCGCTGATCGACGGCAAGCGCGTGAAGCTGGTCCTCGACCTGAAACCCGCGCTCACGGAGGAGGTGCTGCGCGAACGCATCGCCCGTGAAATCGCCGGACTGCAACCCAACGAGTTCTTCGGCGAACTGCTGCGCAAGCTGGTTCCCAAGCCGCTGGTGATGCCGCTGGCGCAGGAGATGGACATTCGTGCGAACTGTTACGTCGGCAAACTCTCCGAGGAGCAGATCACGCGTCTGATTCGTACGCTAAAGGGGCTGACTTTCCCGGTCACGGACTATGCGCCGTTCGAATATGCCGTGGTGACGGCCGGCGGCGTGCGTTGCGACGAAGTGAATCCCTATACGATGGAGTCGCTGAAAGTCAAAGGGTTGTATTTCGCCGGCGAAGTGCTCGACATTGACGCCAATACGGGCGGTTACAATCTCCAGATCGCCTTTTCGACGGGCCGTCTGGCGGGTTTGCTGAAAAAATAGACGCTATGAAGATCATCGGACATCCCATTTCCTTCCGGTTGCCCGGGCGGGTTTCCGAACTGCGCAACCGCCTCTCCCGCGCCCGTTATTTCCGCGGCCACGGAGTCCATTCGCCGTTCGTCTACGACATTGTGCGCCGCGTGTTCATGCGCGACGACCTGCTGCCGGGACGCCGGGACCTGTACGAAGCCCTGCTCACGGCGGGCGTTTCCCGCCGTCGCGCGGTGCAGTTGCAGAATCTGATGATTCATTGCGGTTACGGGACGTTTGGCCTGAATCGTGCGGATGCGGAATTCTGCGTCGTTACGTGCGCCCTGCCGCGGGCTGCGACGCTCGCGCTGGTGCGTACAGCGGCCGAAGCAGGGCATACCGTAGCGCTGATGTCGCCCTACGACGGCTGCGAACGGCAGGCGCTGTGCGGGCAGATTGTTGCGGAACATGCCTCGACGACGGTGGACAACCGCGGTTACCTGCTGATCTTTAACAACCATTTGCCGAAACAACATTTCCGAATATGAAAGTATACACGAAAACGGGGGACAAGGGGACGACTTCGCTGATCGGAGGCGAGCGGGTCTTCAAGACCGACGAACGGGTCGAGGCTTACGGCTCGGTGGACGAGCTGGCCGCTTTCACGGCTTTGCTGGCCGACAACATGCGCGGCGACGCGGCGCTGGCCTCGTTGGTCGGTGACCTGAACCGCATTCTTTCGCGGCTGATGTCGGTCGAGGCGCTGCTGGCCACGGGGCAGTCGGGAAGCGACAAGGTCGCTCCGCTGGACCCGGGGACCGTTGTGTGGCTCGAAGAGCGCATCGACGCCATGCAGGAGGCCCTGAAACCGATCGACAAATTCACGATTCCGGGCGGAAACGTCGTGGTGTCGATGTGTCACGTGTGCCGCACCGTCTGCCGGCGCGCCGAACGCGCCGCGCTCCGTGCCGACGCCAGATACGGCGTCGACTCCACGGTGCTGGCCTGGCTGAACCGGCTTTCGGACTATTTCTACCTGCTGGGGCGCACCCTCACGGCCCATTATGCCGTCGACGAGGTCCTGTGGATCCCCTGACCGGGACGAATGTAAAACGGCGGAGGCCCGATTTTTAGATTGGGCCTCCGCCGTTAGCGTTATTATTCTGAAGCCGGCGGCCTCAAAATCCGGTTTTAGTACTCTTCTTCATTAAAGTAGGGAAATACCGGTTAAATAAGCTTCACAAGCACGTTTTACAAAATTTGTGATGATTCTATGAATTTTATTTTTCTATAAATTTCTTTATTTTCTCTTTACAGGTTCAAAGCTAGTCAAAATAATCGAACAATCCCAGCAGATTACACTTTAATAGCGATACATATTTATAGTTGCCTCAACTTTAAAACCAATATGCAATACCTTTATCACAACTGCAGGACTTCATCTTTTAGAAATTTCGATTAGGTCAATCTTCATATTATCCCAATCCTTTCCGAGCAAACAGATCGGATCGGGCATTTCATCGACAATCGAAAAACTCCGAAAGGTGCGAATCAAGTTTTCCGCATCATGGTCCCATTCATGCCGTTGGGCGTGTAGGTTCAACATCTGTTCAAAAGTGTATTGTCTTAATAGATAATGGGGACGTTCCGCCCGTCTGTGCTGCATGAGCAGGACGATAAGCAATTAGCTATTGTCAAAGGAATTCGGGCGATGATTCGCCTGTCGGCAGTTTGCTCTCAGTATTTACACCGGAGCCGGATCAGCACGATGCCAATGAGCCGATGCCGAAAAAACGTAAGAAGGAAAAACAGAGGTGAGGGAGGCAGGTGTAAACATTGGATCTACTTATAATTAGTTTCAGAGGACTTGTATATAGAATTTTATTAGTAACTTTGGCGTAAACTATTTAGAATTGAGGTAGTAATCCCTAATTAAATAGTTATTATGTCTATTCACGTATCTACGAATAAATTTATGGATGTAAAATTTATAGCACAAGGATTAGATCCAGAACGTAGCCACCCAATTGGTGGCATAATAATAGATGCATTAAATCAGGACGAGTATAATACTTTTTCTGCTTTTGTTGCCTTTGCAAGTACTGGCGGAATTGAAAACATTAAAGATCAACTTGTCGCTTTTAAAAATAGAGGAGGTAATATTCGATTGTATATCGGCATTGATTTGCACGGTACATCAAAAGAGGCTCTCTACAAATTGATTGAACTTAATCTTCCTACTTATATTGTTTTTTCTCCTAATGAAATTGTATATCACCCTAAAGTATATACATTTGAAGGTGATAATAGAAATATGATAATTGTTGGATCGTCTAATCTTACAACCTCTGGATTATTTCAAAATATTGAAGCATCTGTCTGTTTTTCATATGCAGAGGAGGATGAGCAAGGTCGAGAGCTCGTGTCCGATATATATGATCATTTTAACACTTTGCTTTCAAGAGAATCTACATGTTGTCAGGAATTAAATGTAGATATTATCGACTTATTGGTACGAAATAAAGTGGTGTTATCTGAGTCAGAAAGTAGATCTATTTCTAATAAGCTTGCTTTTGATAATACGTCTGTTCCAACATCTGACAACGAAGAATTATTAAATGCTTTCAAAAAAATAAAAATAAGTCGTCCGCCTAAAGGGCATAAAAAAACTATTAAACAAGAAATAATCATCCCGGATATTAATGCGACTGTAGATTCTCATGTCGTACATAACATTTCTGAAATCGCAGTCAATAGTATGTGGATCGAAACAGGACAAATGACAGGCGCTTCCAGAAATATATTAGACTTGTCGAAAAAAGGGAAGCGAGACAATATCAATAAATTCGGTAGCGTTGAGTTTTTTGGGTTAGAAAAGGATGCTGTTGATAAAAGTCTAGATATAGACATTATTTACAATGATCGAATTTATAGAGAGAACCATATATTTTACGCTCATAGAAATAGTAATTGGAGAATTCAGTTAAAAGGGGTGACAGATGACGGTTTTAAATTGACTGACATTTCTCGTCCTCAATTCGGACATCGGGGAGGATTTCAAAATAGAGTTCTTATCTTTGAAAGGACAGAAGTAGCAAACCGATATATTCTTCATATTGCGGAACAAGATGAAATAGACAAATTGAAAGAGATTTCTCAAGATTGGGCTTACGGCGGACATGGAGCAGGGAGAGCATATGGCATCACTTAATCAAGGAATGCCATATAACGTCTGATTATAGTATTTACGGTATTATTGCTATACTGTTTCTTAAATTTACCTAATATATAAGAGAACTCGTCAGGAGTAAGATTATACAACTTAGCAACTATAATGTCTAATAAATGAAATAATTCTTCTCTACTATATTCATATAAAAAACTTTCTGTTACTTCAAATTCATCGCATAAAGTTTTAAGTCTTGCATCCGATGATAGTAATAATTTGCATATTTGATGCATCAAATCTTTTATAGAGATTGTGGATTCATTTACAGTAACTGTGATGTTTTCAGCAAAAGCTATAGGTGGAATTGGTGTTTGATTGAGTACAGATTGCGTTAAGTCAATCCCATTAAGTTTACATTTCACTATATAGTCAAATACAATAGAATTGAATATCCCAGCCAAATAAAGTAGACTGCCATTGTTGTCTATCACTAAAAATTGAACTGATTGTGATGCAGGCATAAATGGCAAAATAGTCGCAACACATGTTCTTGTGTTGGTTGCAGATGTCAGGCTATGCCATGCCAACATATAGCTTGCATTATATTGCTTTGATAATTGTTCCCATTTCTGTCTCTTTATAAAGAATCTAGACAGAGGATATACTCCTTGTTGTTTTTGTTTGCCAGATAATCTCTTAGCTGATGCTTTGCTTTTATATCTATCTTGAATGCTGACATCATTAAATCCGGAATAAGAGCCATCAAACAGAGAGAAGAACTTTCCCTCGTAAACCGGAATATTATCAACCATAGGTTCTTTATCAATAAATCCTATGTGATTTGTTAAATGAACCAACCTCCCATATTTAATATTTTTAAAGACCTTTGATAAAACAGGGATGTTGTTGTAAATCTTCAAAAGCAACCTAAAATCTTCTATAGAATATAAATTAGGTAGCATTTTTGTTTCAGGGTTTAGTATTGCGAAATCATTGACAGAAATATTTATATAGTTATTATTAATTTCAGCTATATCCTGCAAATTCATACCCAAAGTAATGCTTTCTTTTTCATGCCCATCTATGATAAGTAAACAGAACCTTTCTCTACCATCAATATCAAATATCTTGTTTTTATTAACAAAATCATAAATTGCATCAATATTATACCTAATCGCTTCGAAGAACCTCTTATTTACTTGCGATGTAACAACTGAACTTTTAACGACCAGGCCAGCAACTCCATTGTTTTTTAATAATCTGTATGCAGCATTTGCAAATAGTGTACAGGTGTTTAATTCTCCATTATTAGATCCCTTAAAGAAAGAACTGTTTTTTATATTATGTTTAGCCGTTTCTAAATGTGCTTTATAGATTTGAGCATATTGATTAATTTTCGAATTATTTCTATGAGTCTGTTCAATCAATACAGGCAGTTCAAATTTAAAATTTATATTATGCAGTTTATCTGTATATTGAGAGTAAAACACTTTTTCTTCAAAGCGTATTTTTTCCCAAGGAGGATTTCCCAATATTATATCATATTTTTGAAGAGATTCTATATTAATAGAAAGAGCTTCATGGTATATAAAACCGTTCATTGTTATTTCTTTTCTAATCTCTTCTGTTGAATTTGTATCTGAGTGCATCAAGAAATTACCATGATAAAAATTATGACTCAATGTTGAGTAAAGGGTATAATCATTTATAACTTTAAGTATATTTAGTTTAGTTATTTCCAGTGCGATACAATCCACATCACATGCAAAGATGTTGCAGGCAATTCGCCTTTGAACATTTAGTCTTTTTTGTTCCTCTTTATTAAATAGCGAGGTTATATACTCAATAGCTCCTGTAAGGAATATCCCTGCACCACATGAGAAATCGACAATTCTAGCATCTAGAATATCGTTATTCCCGTTATTGATGTACTGATTTATTGTTTTTGTAATTAATACATCTGCCAAGTATTGTGGGGTATAATAACTTCCTAAATTATTTCTATATTCTTTACCTTTTGTAATCTTTAAACCAGAAGTTTCTATATTTAATAATTGTTCATATAATAAACCTACATTTCCATCATAAATAGGGATATCGTACGATTCCACTATACTTAGTAATGATGGATCAGAATCGTTAATTAACTTTACGAATAAACATTCGTTAGAAATGTTTGAGGATATCCAGTTATAAACTTCATCAATATTCAGTTTAACTCCATTTTCATTCTGTACAAAAACATAAGCTATAAATATAGCTCTTGTATAAAACTTCGCTCTATTAATATCAATCGGGTCGATATCATTTTCACGAATACAGATTTGTTCCAGGTACTCTCCTAGAATTTGTTGATATATATGTGTGTGCAACGCTGTCATTATTATTGTCCTACAACTATTGTATTCTCGTATACTTGGAGTATCGGTCTATTGAAAAAGCTCTTTGGATGATGACCAATTATAACGTCTTTGATTAGTTCTCTAGAAACGCCAAGTTCTTTATAGATAAGCGGATACTGTTTGATAAGTTTTTTGTATAATGTATCTATATTTATTTTTTTCGGTTCAATTTGCTCCAAGTTGTCTATACCAACAATTTTGAGAATTATTTTATGGAATAAATCTAACTTATACTTTTCTTTCAAATTAGTTAATTCATTTGCACATTCCCTAATCATATTATATAAGTTTTTTGGGTCTATCCCTAAATTATACCCAACTATCTCAAGTAAGCTTTCGCTCCCAACTACATAACCATTAATTTTTCGTCCTACAGATAAACAATTTTCATTTAAAGACGATGTAATAGCTATATCTAATTCATTAATATTTATTGAATGGTTATCATGTTTTACCATGCTCAATCCACCAACCATATTGTAAATCTCATTTTGTTCTGATTTTGAAAATCCGTAAGCCTTGATAATTTCAATATCAATTAATTTTTCAGCCTCATACCTACAATAATCATTAGTTATGTCCATAATGATCTTATTGGTAATGTAAGTATCTATATCATATATTAGAGCATAATCATCGTGCTTAAACTCCACATTTGGCAACTTGTTTAATAAGTATTGAGATTTATTTACGACACATATTTGTGCATGTTTCTCTATTATTGAAGAAAACAAAATTGACTCAACAACTGGCAAAGACCCTATATAGCCTGCACTTATTGTAAATTTAGGATTTCGCGCTTTCAGTAGAAAAGTTGCAATCCGTGAATTTAAATAAGCCATATGACAAATAGGCTTTCCTTGATTGACTTTTATTCCAGGCCCAGAGGCTATAAATACCTGCCCCGGCTTTAATAATCGCACATTTAACCCCAAGGTTCCTGTATCACTGTACACTAATTCTGTATTATTGATATGTTCAATATTCCTTAATGCACTTCCTGGATTAGATTTTATTAAGGCTCCATTATCACCCCATCTAACTTTATAATAGTTTAATCCATGCCATTTACTATATCCACCACCTTTGCTTACCAATACCCACTCTGAATTATTGGGTATTTCCCAAAAGTATTTTACAAATTCTTTGTTATTTCCAGTGGATGTTCCCTGCATGCATTTAGCATAAGAACTATATATAGGTAGTGTCTTCAGAGAAGTAAAGTTCACACCTAGTTGATAGCAGATTTCATATGTTGCATTCGCCAAAAATGAAGAACTGTCAACCTTAAAAATATCTGCCTTATTTTGTGATAGCAACAATGCTTTTTCTTGATAGTTCTTGGATTTCAGATTTAGAAATATGCTTTTACCTTGGTTTGCTCCCTTTTTGCTGATAATACATAATACAACATTAGTTTTCTCCCCATTTATATCAAGAAAAGTATTACTCCCTAAATCAACACATTCATAAATATGATATTTTTCAAGGAGCTTTTTCCGGAATAACTTTAATGAAGATAAATTCAACCATCCATTTTGAGATACAACGGCTATGATATCATTATTCTGCATTTGCTCCATAAGTTTACATATAAAAGAAACACATAAATCCCCCTTACAAGTTGGAAATTGTTTCAAGAGATGTGTTTTGAGATTATTATCCATATCTCGTTTACCCATAAATGGGGGATTGGTAATATACACAATGTCCATTTTAGATTTTTTTGCAGTTAAAATGGCTTTCTCAAAATCTTTACCTCCAATAATATTTGATGTTATTCTATTCGCAACGTATCCTAAGATGTCATTATCTATACCTCCATAAAACATTATGTTTGTTTTAGAACTAGGCGTGGCATATTTACATGAATTTACAAAGAGCGATAATGAGGCAATTTTAGCTAGATGATTATCAAGATCATAACCTACTATATTTTTATTTAGAATTATATCCACAATTTCTATATCGGATAGATTTGTGTGATTGGTGTACCAATTATATAGTTTGTCAAATATGTATGTCAAGAAATTCCCTCCACCAGATGCGGGATCGACAAAAAGGATATTTGGAATTTGTTCCTTCTTTATCTCGAATACTCGATCAACAAGATACTTGACCATGTATTCATCTGTAAAAAATTGAGTAACAAGCAATATATCTTTACCCTCTATCTTATTTTGTTGCTTACCTATGTTCCCCAAAGCTCGTTTCTCCAAATCTCGTTTTAGATATTGATATATCCATGAAATAGTGTTTTTTTCATTTTCATCAGCACAAGCGTAGACATCAAATAAGCACTTATAAATTTTATGCTTTTCTTTTTCCGTTAGCATGTTTTCAATATCTCTAAACTCGTCATAGAGGCAAGAAAATCTTTTTTTTATGATTTCACATTCATCGTCAAAGTTGATAGAATTGATTTCGATTCTACTTTCTTTATTTTTCTTAAGAGAATATAGTGCACATAATACTGAAGCAAATACGCTCATCTTCTGAATGGAAGATGTTGAAATATCTCCATTCAGTATATTCATCAGATATTGTACTAATATTTTTAGTTTATTTTTCATTGGAATCTGTTTGTTCGGCTATTTGTTCTATATCAATACTCTTACAGTTCAGCGCAGACAAACATTGAATGAAAAATGCGGCACTGAATTTACCTCTGCTAATTTTGCTGTCAATACTGGATTTTGAATATGCCACTCCTTTTTCTTGAAGTAGCCTAGACAAATCGTCACTAGTAATGCCTCGTTTAATCATCTCGGCCTTGAGATGTCTCTTGATACTTATATTCCAATCTTTCTGATTTTTCATATTCATCAAAATTACATGTAAATATATCTGAAAATTTGCATATATGCAAATTTTCAAGATTTATACTTAAATTTTCAACTTATTAAGTTGATTATATGAGAGAAAATGCCACAAGTTGCCATCTCGACGCCACAAACTGTCACGCCCCAAAAACATAGTGCTTTAGTTTTTGATTCGATCCTATTAAAATAAGTTAAAATCGGCCTAAACGACTTTTTTGTAAAATTAGGGTTATCCCCAAAAATAGATTTTCAGGATTGCCGATAGCATGGCTACACTTCGACTGAAACATATTGTTTTACGAGATAGTCGCTTCAAATGTGTTCGCACTGTTAAATTATGGCGTTCGATATGATTGGTTCCATAATACGTGGTGCGATGGACATACTTGTCGATAAGCGACCGGTAGTTGCGTAATCGATCCGTATAGATATATTTTGCTTGTGCATATCTCAACGTATCAGTTACAACACTCAAAGTTGTATTTGTCCGAGGACCAATATTATAGCTAACCACCTGTTTGGATTCTCGATCCAGAGCATAGGCAATCCAAATAGGATTTTTCTTCTGTCGAACAAAACTCTGTATTTCATCGACTTCGTATATATGGCCTAAAGGGATAGTCGGCCGAGCAATTCTTTTTGCAATAAGAAGAATGCGTTTCAAAAGAGTTGATACCGAAATATGTAATACTCTCGATATACTACGGATTCCTAGCCCCTCTTTCGTATAGCGAATTTGTTCTCATTCAAATCGACAGCATAGGCATTATATGCATACTCTGCCTGTTGTTTTTTATGACAATGTTTACATTCATATCGTTGAGCACCATTCGCTTGATGTCCGTCTTTTTTACATTCGTGTCCGCAAAATCTACAAATCATCGCTATTTTTATTTATAGCCCCTAATCTGAAACATAAGGGTCAAAACTTCGGATGAAAAATCGATATAAAACCGTTTTGCGGCGCAAAAATAAAAAAGATGACCGAAAGGGTCACCTTTTTTCAAGACAAATTTCAATTAGAACATTGGCTTTTAGGCCTTTAATGGCATAGCCCCTAATTTATATCATTACCTATCAGTACTCCTCTTCGTTGAAGAAGAAATCGTCCTTGGAGGGGTAGTCGGGCCAGATGTCTTCGATAGATTCGTAGATTTCACCTTCGTCTTCTATCTCCTGCAGGTTTTCGAGCACTTCGAGCGGCGCACCCGAACGTACCGCATAGTCAATCAGTTCATCTTTCGTTGCGGGCCAGGGAGCATCCTCGAGCTTCGATGCCAGTTCAAGCGTCCAATACATAGTCACAATATTTTTAAGTTCCCAATTATCAACGGATTAGTTGTCGTCAAGAGTGATTAACCCGTTATGACTGATTTGCAAAAGTATAAAAAAAACGAGAAAAACAAAGAAAAAACAACAAAACATCGCCGGTGCAGGATAAACACGCTTGCACTCAACAAACATCGTATGTGTGTTATTATATGGTTGGCAATCATTGCGTTGAGCGGTGAAAAAACTCGGCTGTAAATTGTAACGAAAGGGTTTTGCCTCTTCCGGCGGGCGGCGTTCCGCGGAATATGCAGCCGTTCTTTTTTTGCGGATTTCGTTTTTTATCGTATTTTTGTTACGCTTCGAAATATAACGACTTATCTTTTATAAAATAAACGAAAATCCGAATTCCATGATCCGAATCAGCCGCTTTTTCCTGCCGTTTTTCTGTTGTCTGACGGCGCCCGCCCTTGGCGGGACGCAAACCCGCTGGGAGGTGGTTCCCGACAGCACGGCCATCGTGTGGAATGTCCGCGAGGGCGATTCGCACCGTGACCATATCGAAATGAGCGGATTGCGGATTTCCGCCGTCCTGCGCTACGGTGTCGGCGCCGACGGCGGTTTCCGGTTCGAACGCAGTGTCGTGTGGCCGATGCTGCGCACCATCCCGAACAATACGCACGGCTCGCTGATGCGGCGTTTCGCGTGGGATGTTCCCCGGATGCTCTCGGTCAATGAGAATTGCCTTCAGCAGGAGAAGGTCCGCCGGATCGTACTCGACGGCGCAATGACCGTCGAGAGCGACTGGACGGCGGCAAAAGGCACGCTTTCGCTGACGCGCATCCTTTTCCCGTCGGTCGACGAGGCTGCCTTCTGCGAAAAATACATCCTGAAGAATACGGGCGAGAAGCCGCTTTACGTGGAGATTCCCCGGGCGCGTTCGGTGATCCGGACCGCTCCGGCGAAGGGTGTGGAGGGCAGTTACGAACTGGTGGCCGAGATCTGCGGTGACACGGCGCTGATGCTCGCCCCGCAGGCCGAGGTGGCTTTCGGGGCCTTTTTCAGCGGTCGCCGGCCCGGGGACGAAGCCTTGGCGCTGAACACCGACGCGGAGTATGCCAAACGCCGTGCACTGGTGGCCGAATGGCAGCGCAGCCTGGTGCTGGAGACACCCGACCCGGTGATCGACGCCATGTTCGCCTTTGCGAAAATCCGCGCTGCGGAGAGCATCTACGACACCGAAGGCGGCCTGATGCACGGTCCCGGCGGCGAGCGTTTCTATGCGGCGATCTGGGCCAACGACTAGGCCGAATACATCAATCCGTTCTTCCCCTTCCTGGGCTACGAAACGGGCAACCGTTCGGCACTCTGCTCGTTCCGCCATTTCGCCCGCTATATGAATCCCGATTACCGCCCGATTCCCAGTTCGATCGTGGCCGAAGGGGAGAGTTTCTGGAACGGCGCGGGCGACCGCGGCGATGCGGCCATGATCGCCTACGGCGCGGCGCGTTATGCGCTGGCGCGCGGCGATGCCGCCGAAGCGGCCGAGGTGTGGCCGTTGGTGGAGTGGTGTCTGGAGTACTGCCGCCGCCAACTGACCGGTGACGGCGTGGTGGCTTCCGATTCGGACGAACTGGAAGGGCGCTTCCCGGCCGGGGACGCCAACCTGTGCACCTCGTCGCTTTATTACGACGCGCTGCTCTCGGCCGCGATGCTGGGCCGCGAACTGCATAAGCCCGCCCGGCAGCTGGCCGCGTACGAACGTCAGGCCGCCGCGCTGCGGAAAGACATCGACCGCCATTTCGGAGGCATGGTCGAGGGCTTCGACACCTACCGTTATTATACGGGCAACGACCGCCTGCGCGCGTGGATCTGCATTCCGCTGACCGTCGGCATCGACGAACGCAGGGAGGCGACCGTCGGGGCGCTCTTTTCGCCCAAACTGTGGACCGAAAACGGTCTGCTGACCCAGTCGGGCGACCAGACCTTCTGGGACCGTTCGACGCTCTACGCCCTGCGCGGGGTCTACGCCTCGGGCGAAACGGAGAAGGCCACCGGTTATTTGTCCTATTATTCCGGAGTGCGCCTGTTGGGCGACCATGTACCTTACGCCATCGAGGCGTGGCCTGAAGGCTCCCAGCGCCATCTTTCGGCCGAGAGCGGGCTTTACTGCCGCATCCTGACCGAAGGGGTGTTCGGAATCCGCCCGACGGGCTTCCGGTCGTTTACCCTGACGCCGCGCCTGCCTGCAGCGTGGAACCGCATGAGCCTGCGCCGCGTGCGCGCCTTCGGCTCGGCGTTCGACATCGAGGTGCGCCGTGCGGCGAAGGGGATGGAAGTCACCGTGAAGCAGGACGGCCGGGAGATCGTCCGCAAGCCGCTCCGCGCGGGGCAGAGCCTCGGGGTAAAACTGAAATAGACGAAAAAAGGGGGAGGTTTCGAAAACCTCCCTCCTTTTTATTTCACCGCGATGTAGAACAGATCGAAACAACCGTCGCCCACCGGTTCGATGCGGTAGTCGTCCATGCGGATCGAAGTCGTCAGCCCGGTGTTCTCCCGGAGGAGCTTGCGGCGGTTCATGCGGTTGAGTATGTCGTAGGGGATTTGCAGCATCCAGCGCGGCAGGCGGTGCTGGAGGTCGAGGATGTCGAAGCGCGTGAAGCGCTCGACGCCGCGGCGGTTTTCCGCATAGTAGTCCATCACCTTTTCGTCGCCGAAGACCCCGAGGGCCTCGATCTCCGAGAAACGTGCGGCGAGCAGCCTGTGCAACTGTTCGGGCGTATACTCCCGCACGTGCCACGGGTTGCGGGTGAGCGACATCGGGGCGTTGGGGGTCGTCACGATGAACCGTCCCCCGGGGCGCAGTATGCGGTATATTTCGCGCACGAACTCCGCGTCGCGTTTGATATGCTCGATCACCTGGAACGAGATCACGCAGTCGAAGCTTCGGTCGGGGAAGTCCAGCGGCGGGACCACCGCCTGCCGGAACTCGACATTGGGGCGGTCGAGCAGTTCCGGCGCCGGGGCGTGTTTGTCGACGGTGACGAACCGCCGCGCCCGGGGCGCCACTACCTCGATGCCGTAGCCGGCCCCGGTTCCGATTTCGAGCACGTCGCCCGCGATGCGTGCCGCGGCGGCGTGGTAGGCCAGCAGCGAGCGCTGGAAAACGAAGTTGTCCGAGGCTTCCGCCGAAACGCGCTCCGCGGTGTTAATCTTTGCCATGTTTCCGGATTTTGATGCCTTTTTCGCCGGCTTCGACCGCGCCGCGCTTGAGGAGCATGCCCAGCGAGCGTTTGAAAACCTTCTTGCTCGTTCCCGTGAGGCGCGTCACCTCCTCGGGGGAGCTGTCGTCGTTCAGGGGCAGGAATCCGCCGTTGTCGCGGACAAGCTGGAGCAGCACCTCCGCCGAGTCCTTCACCTGTGCGAATCCCGTCTGCTGGAGGCTCACGTCGATGCGGTTGTCCTCGGTGATACGCCTGACGTAGCCTTTCATCCGGTCGCCGACGGCCACGGGACGGAAGATCTGGTTGCGGTAGATCATGCCCCAGTGGCGGTTCTCGACGATCACGCGGAAGCCGATTTCGCTCTCCGAGGCCACCAGCAGCGCCACCTCCTGCCGGGGTTTTACCGAGATCAGGTCGTTGTTGATGAAACTCTTGAGTTTGGTCGTGGCCACGCAGCGGCCCGTGATGTTGTCTTCGTAGAGGTAGACGATGTAGCTGTGTCCGGCCAGGATGCCGCCCTGCTGGTTGCGGTTGGGGAGGAACAGGTCCTTGCCGTGCAGTCCCCAGTCGAGGAAAGCCCCGTGGGCCGTCTTGTCCACCACGCGCAGATAGCCCGCTTCGCCTTCGCGCAGCAGCGGCGTTTCGGTCGTCGCCACGAGGCGGTCCTCCGAGTCGTGGTAGAGGAAGACCTCCTTTTGGTCGCCGACCTTGTCCGTCAGCGAGGTGTAGCGGTTGGGAAGCAGCACTTCGTTCTGCTCTTCGTCGGCGAGGTATAGGCCGTATTCCGATACGCGGCTTACGGTGAGGGTTTGTATGCGTCCTGCTCTCAACATGGTTTTTCTGATATATACGCTGCAAAAGTACGTTTATTTTCCTCCGAATCCAAACTTCGCAGGCCGTCCGGGCGGAAGATGCGGCTGATTTGCCGGCTTGCGGAACGAAAGTTTTGCGGATTGGCCGAAAAATCGTATCTTTACGAAACGTAAAAATCTCCCGAAATGATGAACCTACGCCGACTTCTGTTCCTGCTCTGGGCGGGATTGCTGGCTGCGGCCGCCGCGTGCGCCCAGCCGGTCTGCACGCTCTACGACAAGGCCGAATACCGTATCGCCATGCGCGACAGCGTGCGCCTGCACACCTCGGTCTTCACGCCCAAGGCCCCCGGCAAGGCCCCGATAATCATTTTCCGGACGCCTTACGGCACGGGACCTTACGGCGAGGGGCAGTTTCCCGGCAGCTTCGAAAAGGGTTACATGCGCAGCTACGTCGACCGCGGCTACATCATCGTCCAGCAGGACGTCCGGGGCCGCTACATGAGCGAGGGCGAGTTCATGCACGTACGTCCCGCAGGCTTCGGCAGCGTGGACGAGACGACGGACAGCTACGATACGGTGGACTGGCTGGTGAAGAACATTCCCGGCAACAACGGCCGTGTGGGTTTCGCGGGATGCTCCTACCCGGGATTCTACGCCCTGATGGGCGGGTTGAGCGGGCATCCGGCCGTGAAGGCCGTCTCGCCGCAGGCCCCCGTCACGGACTGGTACATGGGCGACGACGTCCATCACAACGGCGTGCTGATGCTGAGCGATGCCGTGCGGTTCCTCAATTCGATGAACACCCCTGCGGGGCACACCCCGACGGAGAAGATGCCGCGGCGTCCGCTGACGGTGACGCCCGACGAACGCACGTTCTTCCTCACGGAGCACCCCACGCGGGCCGACCTGACGAAACTGCTGGCGCCCAATGCCTTTTGGGAGGAGGTCGCCGGGCATCCCGACTACGACGAGTGGTGGCGTGCGCGCGATACGCGCCGGGCCTGCTACAACATCCGTCCCGCGATGCTGGTCGTGGGCGGCACGTTCGACGCCGAGGATTGCTACGGGGCCTGGAATCTCTACAAAGCCGTCCTGCGGCAGAGTGCCCGGACTCCGCTCCACCTGGTCGTCGGCCCGTGGGCCCACGGGGCGTGGCGCGGCGACGGCCGCCGGCTCGGCGATTTCGATTTCGGCGCCGAAGCCTCCGGGGAGTACTACATGGAGCATTTCGAAGTCCCGTTCTTCGACTGCTACCTCCGGGCGCGCGACACCGTCGACCGGCTGCCGTCGGTGGCGGCCTTCACCTCGGGCGACGACCGCTGGCATACGTTCGACCGCTGGACGCCTTCCGAGGCCCGCAAACTGACCCTCTATCTCGCCGAAGGAGGCCGTCTCGCCGTGCAGAAACCCACGGCCAAATCCTCGTCGACAAGCTATACTTCCGATCCCTCCGATCCCGTGCCGTATATCGCAACCTCCGGCACGCGGCGGCCCAAGGAGTACATGATCGCCGACCAGCGGTTTCTCGAAGGACGCAAGGACGTGCTGACGTTCGTGACCGAACCGCTGGAGGAGGATATGACGCTCGCCGGGCCGGTCGAAGCGGCGCTGGAGGTGGCCCTATCGACCACCGACGCCGATTTCGTCGTGAAGCTGATCGACGTCTTCCCCGACGGGGGCGAACATGCGGGGATGCAGATGCTCGTCCGCGGCGACGCGGTGCGCGGCCGCTACCGCGACGGCTTCACGCGCCCGAAAGCCTTCGTGCCGGGCAGGCCCGAGACCGTACCTTTCCGCACGACCGACATCGCGCATACCTTCCGCGCCGGACACCGGATCATGGTGCAGGTGCAGAGTTCGTGGTTCCCGCTTACGGAGCGCAGCCCCCAGCAGTTCATCGACCTGTGGAGCTGCGCGGCGTCGGATTTCGTACCCTGCCGGGTGACGCTTTTCCACCAGCGCGACCGGGCCTCGTCGCTGACCGTCTATAAACTCTGACCGCTGTGGGAGTCCGCATCGCCCTCTGCCAGTGCGACATCGCCTGGGAACAGCCCGCGCGGAACCTCGCGCGGCTCGAACCGATGGTCGCCGCGGCCGATGCGGACGTCGTGCTGCTGCCCGAGCTGTTCGCCACGGGATTCACGCTCGCCCCGGCCGGTGTGGCCGAAGGGGATGACGGGGCGGTGGTCACGGCCCTGCGCCGCTGGGCCGCCCGATACGGCAAGGCCTTCGCGGGCAGCGTCGCCGTCGCCGAGGGCGGGCGTTTCTTCAACCGGATGTATTTCGTGAAACCTTCGGGCGAGTGCGTGCACTACGACAAACGCCACCTGTTCACGCCCGGCGGCGAGGCCCGGAACTATGCTCCCGGCAGCTGCCGCACGGTGGTTGGATACGGTGGCGTGAGGTTCCTGCTGCTGGTCTGCTACGACCTGCGTTTCCCGGTCTGGAGCCGTTGCCGGGGCGATTACGACGCCATTCTGTGCTGCGCCTCGTGGCCCGCGCCGCGGCGGGAGGCGTGGCGGACGCTGCTGCGTGCCCGGGCCATCGAAAACCAATGCTATGTCGCAGGGGTGAACCGCGTGGGGGAGGACCCTTCGGTCCGTTACGCCGGGGATTCGGCCCTCGTCGACTTCAAGGGCCGCACGATGGCTGAAGCGGACGACCGCGAGCAGATCTTCACGGCGGTGTTCGACGTCGATGCGCTGGCGGCGTTCCGCGAAAAGTTCCCCGCGTGGCGGGACGCCGACGATTTCCGGATTCAAATGTAATCGGCCCTGCTTGTTTTTCAGGCGCGAATGTCGTATCTTTACGCACTTTTCGCACCGGGAACGCTCCCCGCATCCAATAAAAGGGGCCTCCGGTACGTTTCTCTCGATGAAAATGGAAGATACGATCAAAATACTGGGCGCCCGGGTCCACAACCTCAAGAACGTGGACCTCGAAATCCCGCGCCGCAAACTGGTAGTCGTCACCGGCCTCTCGGGGTCGGGCAAATCGTCGCTGGCCTTCGACACGATCTATGCCGAGGGACAGCGCCGCTACATGGAGACGCTGTCGACCTACGCGCGGCAGTTCGTGGGGACGATGGAGCGTCCCGACGTGGACAAGATCACGGGTTTGAGTCCCGTGGTGGCCATCGAACAGAAGACGACCAACAAGAATCCCCGCTCGACGGTGGGGACCGTGACCGAGATCAACGATTTCCTGCGCCTGCTCTACGCGCGGGCGTCGCGGGCCTATTCGCCCGTGACGGGCGAGGAGATGGTTCACTATACCGACGACCAGATCGCCGAACTGATCCTCGCGGGTTTCGCCGGGCGCAGGATCGCGCTGATGGCTCCCATCGTCAAGGGCCGCAAGGGCCACTACCGCGAGTTGTTCGAGTCGCTGGCCAAAAAAGGGTATATCTATGCGCGTATCGACGGCGAAATCCGTGAAATATCGTCCGGCATGCGTCTCGACCGTTACAAGATACACACCATCGACCTGGTGGTCGACCGCCTCGCGGTCAGCGAAGAGTCGCGCGACCGGCTGATGACCTCCCTGAAGGAGTCGATGCGCCAGGGCAAGGGCACGATGGCCGTCTACGACTACGGGACCGAGCAGCAGCGCTTCTACTCGCGCCACCTGATGTGCCCCTCGACGGGCGTGGCCTTCGAGGACCCCGCGCCGCACACCTTCTCGTTCAACTCGCCGAAGGGCGCCTGCCCGCATTGCAACGGGCTGGGCGAAGAGGCGGTCTTCGACGTGGGGAAGATCATCCCCGACGCCCGCCTCTCGCTGCGCGAAGGGGCCGTCGAGCCGCTGGGCAAGTACCGCAACAACATGCTTTTCGCCATCCTGGAGATGCTGGGCCGCCGTTACGATTTCACGCTCGACGACCCGATCGAGAGTTTCTCCGAGGAGGGCCTGAATGCTGTGCTCTACGGCGACTCCGAGCCGCTGACGGTCGACCTGCAGGAGTTTTCGTCCTCGGGCGGACGGCAGTTCCTCTCGTGGGAGGGCGTGGCCGAGTACATCGGCCGCACCGAGGACGACGATTCGAAGCACGGCCAGAAGTGGCGCGACCAGTTTCTCGTCTACCGCAAATGCTCCGTCTGCGGCGGTTCGCGTCTGCGGAAGGAGTCGTTGCAGTTCCGCGTCGCCGGGAAGAACATCGCCGAGGTGTCGGCCATGTCGATCTCCGAGTTCTCGGAGTGGGTTCCCACCATCGAAAAGCAGCTGTCGGAGAAGGAGTGGAAGATCGCGCAGGAGATCGTCAAGGAGATCCGCGAACGCCTGCGGTTCCTGATGGACGTGGGGCTGGGCTACCTCTCGCTGGCGCGCTCGTCGCGCTCGCTGTCGGGCGGCGAGAGCCAGCGCATCCGCCTCGCCACGCAGATCGGCTCGAAACTCGTGAACGTGCTCTATATCCTCGACGAGCCTTCGATCGGGCTTCACCAGCGCGACAACCAGCGGCTGATCCGCAGCCTCGAAGAGCTGCGCGACGCGGGCAACTCGGTGATCGTCGTTGAGCACGACGAGGACATGATGCGCGCCGCCGACTTCATCGTCGACGTGGGACCGCGCGCCGGGCGCAAGGGCGGCAACATCGTGGCTGCCGGGACGTTCGACGACATCCTCCGGTCCGACACCATCACGGCCGATTACCTCACGGGGCGCCGGCGGATCGGGATTCCCGAAACGCTGCGCAAGGGCACGGGCGAGAAGATCGTGATCCGCGGCGCGCGGGGCAACAACCTCAAGAACGTCACGGCGGAATTTCCGCTGGGCAAGTTCATCTGCGTGACGGGCGTCAGCGGTTCGGGCAAGTCGACGCTCGTCAACGAGACCCTGCGGCCGATTCTCGCCAGGGAGCTTTACCGCTCCTTCGACCAGCCGCTGGAGTACGACGGGGCGGAGGGTGTCGGGCACATCGACAAACTGGTCGTCGTCGACCAGTCGCCCATCGGGCGCACGCCGCGGTCGAACCCCGCGACCTATTCGAACGTCTTTTCCGACATCCGCAAGCTGTTCGAAATGACGCCCGACGCCCAGATCCGCGGCTTCAAGGCCGGGCGTTTCTCGTTCAACGTCAAGGGCGGCCGCTGCGAGGAGTGCCGCGGCGCCGGCGTGCAGACCATCGAGATGAATTTCCTGCCCGACGTCTACGTGCGCTGCAAGGCGTGCGGCGGCCACCGCTACAACCGCGAGACGCTCGAAGTGAAGTACAAGGGCAAGAATATCGACGACGTGCTGAACATGACGGTCAACATGGCCGTGGAGTTCTTCGAGAACATACCTAATATATATCAGAAGCTCCGGGCCATCCAGGAGGTGGGCCTCGGCTACCTCACGCTCGGGCAGCCCTGCACGACGCTGTCGGGCGGCGAGAGCCAGCGCATCAAACTCTCTTCGGAGCTTTCGAAACGCGACACGGGCCGCACGCTCTACATCCTCGACGAACCCACGACGGGACTCCATTTCGAGGACATCCGCCTGCTGCTGGAGGTGCTGAACAAACTCGTCGACCGCGGCAATACGGTCATCGTCATCGAGCACAACCTCGACGTCATCAAGGTCGCCGACCATATTATAGATATAGGTCCCGAGGGCGGAGCCGCCGGCGGGGAGATCATCGCCGCGGGCACGCCGCACGAGGTGGCGCAGTGCGAGGGCAGCTACACGGGGCAGTTCCTCAAAAAGCTGGGCTTGTAGCGTGTCCGCCAATCCGGCGGGACACGCTGCCGTGAGGCCCCGAAACTCTTTGCTTGGGGACGGATTCGCCGTTGCCGCCGCTGCCGCCAGCGGCGGCCCGGAGCGGGAAGCGGCTCATGATCCCGCTTTCGGCATAAAACTTGCTTTCATAGCCGTAACAAACCTTATGTGCTATGAAAAAAACAGTCATTATCGTTGCGGGCCTGCTGCTCTGTGCGGCGGCCGCTACCGTGATCGGACAGAAAAAAGTGCTGTCGCCCAAGGAAGAACGTCGCGAGGTGCGTGAGAAACGCCGTGCGGAACGTATCGCCAACTACGAGAAATTCATGGACTCGCTCGTGCTGTCGCGCAACTTCCAGTTCAACCCGACGACCTTCCAGCGCCAGCCCGCAGGTCCGATGCGCCAGATCATGAACCCCGCGTTCAACGTCGGCATGTGGGACGGAACGGCGGACATCACGCTTCCCTACATCAAGGGCTACGTGCCGCCTTACTATGTGACGATCATCAACTACACCGTTTCCGATTTGCAGGGATATATCACCGAGCAGACGCACGAAGGCTGGATGGTGACCTTCTCGACCTCGCTGTTCTCGGCGTCGACCTACACCTTCACCTTCGAAATCTTCTCCCGCACGGGCGGGGCTACGCTGACGATCACCAATCCGTGGTACAATCCCGTGCAGTATACGGGTTCGATTTCGCAACTCTATTGACGTAAATTCGTTTTGCCGGACCCATCCCGGACCGCCGTATCTGTTGCGCTGTCCGTTTGCCGCTCCGGCGATCCTCGAACCCCCGCTTCAGGCGGGGGCTTTTTTCCCTTTCAACCCGATGTCCGACTTATGAAACATTCCGTTTTTTTTACCTGCGGCGCACTTTTTTTCATCGCCTGCGCTGCCGTCGCCCAGTCTCCGCAGTATACGCTCGAAACTTCCGCCGTGGACAGCGTGCCGCAGACGACGATCGTTCCTGTGCAGCAGGCCCCGGTTGAGGTCGTGGAGCATACGACCGTCTACGAGGAGCCGGCGGCGGGGATGGACCGCGCCCAGCGCAGGGCTTACAAAGCCCGGGCCTACGCTGCGAAGATCGACTCGCTGGTGCAGTCGCGCGACTACATGTTCTTCCCTAACTCGATGCAGCAGCTGCCCGGCGGCATGATCCGTTCGATCTATGCCGACTACTTCTTTTTCGGGGTGTTCGTCGACCATGTCGAGGTGCACCTGCCCACCGAACGGGGCATCACCCAGTATGTCGAGATGCTGAATTTCGATTCGATGTCGGTCCGCGACTACCGGGCGGCCCGCGTGCAGTGGGGGTGGTCGGTCTCCTTCAACATTTCCGACGGCAACGCCCTCTACCACGCCGATTTCGCCGTCTCGACCGCCACGGGCGAAACGGTGCTGACACTCCTGACACCCGACGTCACGATGCGCTACGTCGGCTGGCTGTGGAACAAGCGGGTGAACGACCCGAAGTTCCGGAGGCTGGACTGAAAACGGTAAAGGCTGTCTGGGATAGACAGCCTTTTTTCGGGTGAAACCGGGATGATTTATTGCTTGTATATCAGCGCCACGGCGGAGACGGAGATGCCTTCCTCCCGCCCTTCGAATCCCAGATGCTCCGTGGTCGTGGCTTTGACCGACACGCGGTCGTCGTCCACACCCATTGCACCGGCCATCGCGCGGCGCATGGCGTCGATGTGCGGCCGCAGTTTGGGCCGCTGGGCGCGGATCGTGCAGTCCACGTTCCCGATCTGGTAGCCCTTTTCGCGCAGCAGTTCCGCCACGCGGCGCAGCAGGATCTTCGAGTCGATCCCTTTGAAATCGGCCGACGTGTCGGGGAAGTGCAGCCCGATGTCGCCCAGCGCCGCGGCGCCCAGCAGGGCGTCGCACAAGGCGTGGATCGCCACGTCGCCGTCCGAGTGGGCGACGCACCCTTTCGTGTGGGCGATCTCGACGCCTCCCAGCACCAGCGGCAGGCCGTCGGCCAGCGTGTGCACGTCGTATCCGTGTCCTATTCTGAAATCCATTCGTTTCCGTATTTTATATTGCCAAAGTTACGGATTTTTCCTAACTTTGCAAAAATGCAAAAATCTATGTCGGAAATAACCTCTTTGGAACCGCGTCTTGTCTGGGAACAGTTCGACGCCATCACACGTGTGCCGCGTCCTTCGAAGAAGGAGGGCAAAATCATCGATTTTCTGGTCGATTTCGCCAAAAAGCACCGTATCGAATATAAAAAGGACGCCATCGGCAACGTCGTGATGCGCAAGCCCGCCACGCCGGGCATGGAGGAGCGTCCCGCCGTGATTCTCCAGTCGCACATGGACATGGTCTGCGAGAAGAACTCCGACGTGGAGTTCGACTTCGACAACGATCCCATCCGCACGCGCATCGACGGCGAATGGGTCCGGGCCGAAGGTACGACGCTTGGGGCCGACTGCGGTATCGGCATGGCCGCCGCGCTGGCCGTGCTGCTCGACGAGACGGTGGAGCACGGTCCCGTCGAGGCGCTGTTCACCGTCGACGAGGAGACGGGCCTTACGGGTGCGTTCGAGCTGGGCGAAGGGATGCTCACGGGCAAATACCTCGTCAACCTCGATTCGGAGGACGAGGGCGAAATCTTCATCGGCTGTGCGGGCGGCATCGACACCATCGCCACGTTCCACTACACGATGGAGCCGTCGCCGAAGAACTACACGTTCTTCCGCGTCGACGTGTCGGACCTTCAGGGCGGACACTCGGGCGACGACATCGACAAGGGCCGCGTCAACTCGAACAAGACCGTGGCGCGCCTCCTGTGGGACGGCATGCAGTCGTTCGAACTGAAGCTGTGCTATTTCAGCGGCGGCAACCTCCGCAACGCCATTCCCCGCGAAGCTTACGCCATTTTCGGCGTCCCCGCGCGGTTCAAGGCCGAGTTCGTCAAACGTTATAACCTCTTCGCCGCGGATCTCGAAGCCGAATTCCGCTTCCGCGAACCTAATTTCAAAATCACGCTCAACGAGATGCCCCACGTCGACGAGGTGCTCGACAGCAGGACGCAGTCGGCGCTGGTCTACTCGTTGGTGGGCGTTCCCAACGGGGTCGTGGCCATGTCGTTCGCCGTTCCGGGGCTGGTCGAGACCTCGACGAACCTTGCCTCGGTGAAGTTCGCGGAGGGCAACCGCATCGTCGTCACTTCGTCGCAGCGGTCGTCGGTCGAGAGCGCCAAGACCTATGTGATGCAGATGGTCGAGTCGGTCTTCGCGCTGGCGGGTGCCGACGTGGCTCATTCCGACGGCTATCCGGGCTGGACGCCCGACCCGCAGTCGAAACTGCTGGAGGTCACCGTCGACGCCTATAAACGGCTGTTCGGCTCCGAACCCAAGGTCCGGGCCATCCATGCCGGGCTGGAGTGCGGCCTGTTCCTCGAAAAGTACCCCGACTTGGAGATGGTCTCCTTCGGCCCGACACTCCGCGGCGTGCATTCGCCCGACGAGCGGCTCGAGATCGCCACCGTCCCCAAGTTCTGGAAACTGTTGACCGAGGTTCTGAAAACGATCTGATTCCGGTTCCGGCATCCCCGCTGCGGGGATGCCGGAATTTGTCATACCCCAAACCCATGAAACCGATCCGATTTGTCATTCTGCTGCTTTCGGCGGCGCTGGCAGCCTGTTCGGCCGAGCGGTTCGAAATTGTCGGCCGACCCGATGTTTCCGTGCGCAACGCCTGCTATCCGAGCAACCGGGCGCCGCTGCAACCCCAGTATTTTATCAAACTTCCCGTCGGGGCCGTACGTCCCGCAGGGTGGGTCGCGCGCCAGCTGCAGCTCCAGGCCGAGGGGCTGAACGGGCATCTCGACGAAATCAGCGTCTGGCTCGAGAAGGAGCGCAACGCCTGGCTCGGCCGGGGCGACAGCAACGGCTGGGAGGAGGTTCCCTACTGGCTGCGCGGATATGCCGCGATGGCCTGGATTCTCGGCGACCGGGCGATGACGGAGAAGGCCCGCGGGTGGATCGAGGGCATCCTTTCGACGCAGCGGCCCGACGGCTGGTTCGGACCCGTCCTCGAGAACGAGCGGGGCAGCCGCGACCTGCTGGCGAACATGGTGGTCTGCTGGATCATGCAGGACTACTACGACTATACGGGCGATGAGCGCGTCATCGCGTTTCTGACGAACTATTACAAGTGGCTCGCAGCCTGCCCGGACGAACTGTTTCTGAAACACTACTGGGACAACAGCCGCGGCGGCGACATGATGTGGACGCTGGCGTGGCTCTACAACCGCACGGGCGACGAATCGCTCCCCGGACTGGCCCGCAAGATCCACCGCAATACGGCCGACTGGACCCGGTCGGCGCAGTTGCCCAACTGGCACGTCGTGAACATCGCTCAGGGGTTTCGCGAACCGGCCGAATGGTGGACGTTCTCGGGCGACCGGAAGGCGCTTCACGCGACGTATAACGTCTTCAGCTTTATCCGCCGGGCCTTCGGGCAGGTTCCGGGCGGCATGTACGGGGCCGACGAAAACGCCCGGATCGGCTTCTTCGACCCGCGGCAGGGGACGGAAACCTGCGCGTTCGTCGAGCAGATGCTCTCCGACAACATCCTGCTGCAAGTCACCGGCGACCCCGCATGGGCCGAGAACTGCGAGGACGTGGCCTTCAACAGCTATCCGGCGGCGCTGATGCCCGATTACAGGGCGCTGCGCTACCTGACCTGCCCGAACCATGTCGTCAGCGACTCCCGCAACCACAACCCGGGTATCGACAACTCCGGGCCGTTCCTGGCCATGAACCCGTTCAGCAGCCGCTGCTGCCAGCACAATCACGGGATGGGGTGGCCCTATTACATCCAGCATCTGGTGATGGCCACGCCCGACAACGGGGCCGCCGCAGTCGTTTACAGCGCCTGCACGGCGACGCTGACGGTGGGCGACGGGCGGCAGGTCACCCTCACCGAGTCGGGCAACTACCCGTTCGAGGAGCGTGTGACGTTCACCGTGAACACCGACGCGGAGGTGTCGTTCCCGCTGTACCTCCGTATTCCGGCGTGGTGCGACGGGGCTTCGGTGCTCGTCAACGGGCGCAGGGCGGCGGGGGAGTGCACGCCGGGCAAGTACGTGAAACTCGCGCGCGAATGGCTCGACGGCGACCGGGTCGTGCTGAACCTCCCGATGACGCTCTCACAGCGCACGTGGCAGGTCAACCAGAACGGCGTGACGGTCGATTACGGTCCGCTGACGCTCTCGCTGAAGATCGACGAGGAGTACCGTCGTGTCGACAGCCGCGCGACGGCCATCCGCGATTCGAAGTGGCAGGCCGGTGCCGACGTGGAGAAATGGCCCTCCTATGAAATACACGCGGCTTCGCCGTGGAATTACGCCCTGGTGGCCGATGCGCCGATAACGGTCCGCAGGCGGGCATGGCCTGCCGACGACAATCCCTTCACGCTGGAGTCCGTGCCGCTGGAGTTCTCGGCCAAGGGGCGGCTGGTCCCGTCGTGGACCGTCGACGAATACGGGCTTACGGGCGTGCTGCCCGGGCCGTGGGAGGAGCGCGACGGGGAGAAGCGCGACATCGAACTGGTCCCGATGGGCGCCGCCCGGCTCCGCATCTCGGTTTTCCCGCCCGCGGAGTGAGCTTTGCGGCCCGGCTCGACCTATTCCTGTCTGACATCGCTTCCGCCGTGGCGTGACGACACTCCCGTTTGCCGGTCCGTTTTGCCGCGCCGCACGCGATTCGGTTTTGAATTGTCGGGCTTTTCGCTATCTTTGTATTCTGTAAAGTTGCGAAAATATGCTGAAAAGGTGCCGTGTCCTGTTGTTTCTCCTGCTTCCGTGTGCGGCGACGGCCCAGTACCCCGGCGACGAATACTATCCCTATGCCGAACGCGAGGAGCGGCGGGAACTGCTCACGACCGATTCAGCGATCTTCTACCGCGCCGTGCAGTCCCCTTCGGACCTCTACGGCCTCCGCACCGATTTCAACCTGCCGCAGGTCGCGCTCCGGCGTCGCGGACTGGATTACACGCTGGAACGCACGTCGCTCATGGGCGTTGCGGTTTCCTACCGTTATCTCACGGCGCTGCGCCTGCTCGGGGCCGAAGAACAGCGCTATGCGGGGCTTGCCGCCGCGCCCGGGGAGCCGTGTGCGGCGGGCGGCATGCGGGCGTTCCGGTTTTCGGACGGGGAGCCGTTGCAGCCTTTTCTGGCTTCGGTCCGCTTCACCGACCGCAACTACCTCGTGGGGGCGAAAGCCGCCGTCTCGGCGTCGCCGGGCGACGGCTGGCGCATCTCGGCGGCCCTCGACGCCCGCACGGGCCGCGACATGCACGTCGAAGGGGTCTTCACCAATGCCGTGACCGCCGGACTGCGCGTTGCCCGGCGTTTCGGCGAAGGGCACGAACTCTCCGTGCTGTGCATCGTGCCGCCCTCGGTGCGGGGCACGCGGCTCTCCTCCTCGGAGGAGGCTTTCACGCTCACGGGCGACCGCCTCTACAACCCGGCATGGGGCTGGCAGGACGGTCGGGTGCGCAACTCCCGCGTGCGGCGCGAGACGGTTCCGCTGGCCCTGGCGGCCTATGCCGTGCCGCTGTCGGCTTCGACCTCGCTCACCGCCGCGCTGGCCGCCGAGGCGGGCGTCGCGAAGTACAGCATGCTCGACTGGTACGACGCCCGTACGCCGATGCCCGACAACTACCGCTACCTGCCGGGTTATACCGGCGACCGGGAGACCGAGCAGGCGTGGCTTGCCGGCGATCCGTGCTACACGCAGATCGACTGGGACGAACTGATCCGCCAGAACCGCATGGCGGGCGGACATGCGGTCTATGCGCTGGAAGACCGTGCCGAACGGCTCTGCAACCTCGCCTTCGACGTGTCGTTCGCCACCGATGTCGACGCCCGGCTGACGCTCCGCTACGGAGTTTCGCTCCGCCGCGAAAATACCCGTTCCTACAAACAGATGCGCGACCTGCTGGGGGCGGATCATATCACCGACATCGACCAGTATCTGGTGGACGACGATACCTACAGCAACCTTCTGCAGAACGACCTGCGGCGCCCCGGCCGTACGATCCGCAAGGGCGGCAGGTTCGGCTACGATTATGCGCTGACGACGCGCCGGGCCGATGCGCGGCTGCATGCCGAATACCGCTCCGACCGCTTCCGCGCCGATCTCGTCCTTTCGCTGGGCGCCGCCGCAGTCTGCCGCCGCGGGTATTACGAGAAGGAGCTTTTCCCCGGCGCACAGTCGTACGGCCGTTCGCGCCGGGTGCGGTTTACGCCCTATACCCTCAAAGCGACCGCCGGCTGGGCCTTCTCGCCCCGCAGTTACCTCGAAGCGTCGGCCGCCGCCGAAGCCGTGCTGCCCGACGCCGCGGACCTTTTCTACCAGCCGCAGTACAACAACCGCGTCATCGACGATCCCTGTCCCGAACGCCGCTATGCCGCCGAAATCAATTACAGCCGTACGGGCGAAACGCTGACCCTGCGGTTTTCGGCTTATCTCTTGGCAATGACCCGTCGTTACTACGATGACATGGCGGGCGTATTCTGCGACATGGCTGCGACGCGGATCGGACGCATGGCCTGCGGCGTCGAAGCCGCCGCCGACATCCGGCTCTCTTACCGCTGGAGTCTGTCGCTCGCCGCATCTGCGGGGCGTTACAAATTCATCCGCAACCCGCGGATAACCGTGATCTCCGACGTCGATAATTCGGTCGTGGAC
>OLQL01000505.1_pt1 | contig 41368 bp, 36 predicted proteins | sample 1672971 | NCBI WGS metagenome assembly OLQL01 (sample SAMEA3136742, study PRJEB25190) | human gut metagenome | biome: human gut; feature: human-associated habitat; material: faeces | place: Austria | collected 2013
CCGCCGAAATCGGTGGCGAAGAAGGTGTCGAGGATGCGCTCGTTCTCCTCGAGCGGCACAAAGCGCCCGGAAAGGGTGATGACGTTCGCGTCGTTGTGCTCGCGGCACAGGGCGGCGAACTCGGGGTTGATGATGTTGGCGGCACGCACGCCGGGCACCTTGTCGGCGGCCATGGCCATGCCGATGCCCGTTCCGCATACGAGCACGCCGCGGTCGGCAGTGCCGTCGGCCACGTCGTGGGCCACGGGGGATGCATAGTCGGGATAATCCACGCGATCGTCGCTGTCGGGGCCGCGGTCGATGACGTCGTACCCCTTCCCCACCAGGTAATCCACCAGGGCCTGCTTCTGCTCGAAGCCGGCGTGGTCGCTTCCGATGCTCACGCGCATGGGCCACTTCCTTTCCGTCGCGAATGCCTTAGACCGTATTGTAGGCGCTCGACCGCCGCCGTGCCCCCTCGCTCACGCTTTCCGCACCAAATCGGGAGAGACGGGCGAAGTCCTAGCTGCGGACGCGGGAGACGGCCTCGTGCCAGGCGGCGAGGCGGGCGGCGCGCATCGGCTCGTCGAAGGTGGGCAGGAAGCGGTCTTCGCCTTCGCGCAGGGCCGCCAGCTCCTCGGTGCTTTTCCAGAAGCCCGTGGAAAGACCGGCCAGGTAGGCGGCGCCGAGAGCGGTGGTCTCGGCGTTGTCGGGGCGGCGCAGGGGCGCGCCGAGCATGTCGGCTTGGAACTGCATGAGGAAGTCGTTGGCCGCCGCTCCCCCATCGACGTTCAGCACCGAAAGCGGCATGCGCGCGTCCTCGGCCATGGCGCGGGCCAAGTCGCACACCTGGTAGGCGATCGACTCCAGAGCCGCCCGCACGATGTGGGCACGCCCGGCGCCGCGGGTGAGACCCAAAATGGCACCGCGGGCGTCGGCATCCCACCAGGGGGCGCCCAGGCCCGTGAACGCGGGCACGACGAAGACGCCGTCGGTCGTGGCCACACTGCGAGCGATGGCGTCGGTTTCGGCGACGCTGTCGATGATGCCGAGCTCGTCGCGGAGCCACTGGATGAGGGCGCCGGCCATGAACACACTGCCCTCGAGCGCGTACTCGGTGTCCCCCGCGTTGGGGGCCGAGGCCGCCACCGTGGTCACGAGCCCGTGCTCGCTCGCGCAGGCCTCGTGCCCGGTGTGCATGAGCAGAAAGCAGCCGGTGCCGTAGGTGTTCTTCGCCTGGCCCGCATGGAAGCAGCACTGGCCGAAGAGCGCCGCCTGCTGGTCGCCCGCCACGCCGCAGATGGGGATGCCCTGGACGAGCCCCGGGTTCGCCGTTATGCCGAAGCTGCCGGAAGAGGGGCGCACCTCGGGAAGAATGGCCTCGGGAATGCCGAAGAGCTTAAGCAGGAAGGGATCCCAGCGCCTCTCGTGGATGTTGTAGAGCATGGTCCGGCTCGCATTGGTCACGTCCGTGGCGTGCACGGCCCCGTCGGTGAGCTTCCAAACGAGCCAGCTGTCCACGGTGCCGAAAGCAAGCTCCCCCGCCTCGGCGCGAGCGCGAGCGCCGGGCACCTCGCCTAAGATCCAGGCGAGCTTGCTGGCGGAGAAGTAGGCGTCGGGCACGAGTCCCGTGCGCGCCGTGATCTCGGCTGCGGTAGCTGGGTCGCTCGCGATGGCCTCCACCATGGGCGCCGTGCGGCGGCACTGCCAGACGATGGCGTTCATGATGGGCTCGCCGGTGGTGCGGTCCCACACGATGGTGGTCTCGCGCTGGTTGGTGATGCCGATGGAATCGATGTCGGCGGTATCCACGTTCGCGGACATGATGAGCTCGGTTAAGGCGCCCAGCTGCGAGGAGAGGATGTCCTGGGGGTCGTGCTCGACCCAGCCGGGCTGGGGGTAGATCTGGGGGAAGGGCCGTTGGACCGAGGCGACGGGGCGGCCGGCGCGGTCGATGAGCATGGCGCGGGAAGAGGTGGTGCCCGCATCGAGCGCTATGACGTACTTCTTCATGAACGGACCTCGATCCATTCCAGGATGAAATCGTAAACTTCTTCTTTGTCGAGTTCATTGAGGATTTCGTGGCGCATGCCGGGGAACAGGCGGAGGGTGAGGTCCTCGGCGCCGGCGGCTTCCATGGACTCGGCGGCCTTCGCGACGCCCTTGCCGCACTTGCCGACGGGGTCGGCGTCGCCGGACACGAAGAGGAGCGGCAGATCGTGGGGCGTGTCGCGGTAGGTGGCGGGAGCATTGGCGCGCCAGGCCAGCTCGGTTAAGGCGGCGTAGGCGCCGGCGCCGAACATGAAGCCGGCCCGCTCGTCGGCCATGAAGGCGTCGGCCACGGCCGGATCGCGGGAGAGCCAGTCGAAGGGGGTGCGGGCGTTCTTGATGGCGCGGCTGTAGGCGCCGTCGGCCAGCGCGTGCAGAAGGCTGCTGCGGTAGTCGTCGCCACGCACGGCCGCGATGGCCCGGGCGGCCAGGTTGCCGGTGCGGGAGACGGCGGTGGCCTCGTTGGCCGTACCGCAAATGACAGCGCCGGCCAGCCCCTGCCCGAAGCGCGGGAGGTAGCTGCGCAGCACGAGCGAGCCCATGGAATGCCCGAACATGAAGTACGGCGTGCCGGGCGCCACCTGCTGGGAGACGAGCAGGCGCAGCGTTTGCACGTCCTCGATCATGGCGTTGGCACCGCCCTCGGCGTCGATCACGCCGCGGCGCTTAGGCGTGCCGGCCGTCTCTCCGTGGCCGATGTGATCGTGACCGGCCACGAGATAGCCCGCGTCGGCGAGGAAGCGGGCGAAGTCGTCGTAGCGGTCGATGTGCTCGGCCATGCCGTGGATGAGCTGCACGACGCCGCGCGGCTTGAAGCAGCCGAGCTCGGGCTCGCCGGAGGCCGAATCCGTGCGCTCCATGGTCAGGGGCACCCAGAGGACGGCGCGGACTTGGCTTTTCCCGTCGGCGGAATCGAAGGCGAACTCGGTGCGACCGGCGGTCGCGGCGGTACCGGCGACCGCCCCGCCAACGCGGGCAGCCGCCTCGTCGTTTCGACTCATGGCAAACATCCTTTCAGATCTTCCAGGGTAAGCGTGCCCGCCCGCAGGACGCGGGGGGCCTCGCCGGTGCAGTCTAGCACGGTGGAGGCGGTACCGGACGCGGGAGACGGCACCGGTTGATCGCTCGTCGCGTAGCATGCGGATGCGGAAGGGGCGGCTTCGGCGAGATCGGGGGCAATGCTAGCGGCCGCAACGGCGTCGTCGGGCAGGTAGAGGCCGGCCGTGCGGGCCACCAACGCGCGATCGAGGTCTTCGACGCGGGCCGTATCGGAGGCGCCGGAGAGGTTGGCTGAGGTGACGGCCAGAGGACAGCCGGCGGCGCGGATGAGCCCGAGGGCCGCCTCGCTGGCGGGCATGCGCAGCCCGATGGTGCCCGCGGCCGATTGGAAGGCAGCAGAGACAGCGTCGGAGGCGCGCACCACCAGCGTGAGCGCCCCGGGCCAGAAAGCCTCGGCGAGGCGCTGCGCATAGGAGGGAACATCCTTTCCGTAAACACCGAGTGCCTCGGGGCCTTCCACGAGCCACGCCACGGGCTTGCCCGCGTCGCGGCGCTTCAGGTCGTAGAGGAGCTGCGGACCTGCGGCCGCGCTCACGGAGATGCCCAGGCCGAAAACAGTGTCGGTCGGGAAGACGACGGCATCGCCGGCGGCCAGGGCACGGACGGCCTCTTCCTTTGAGAGCAGATGGCAAGCGCCATCGAACGGGCAATCGCTCATCGGCTCCCCTCCTCGCAAGAAGCGATCTCGCCCGACACCGGTTGCACCGATGCGGTTTCGTTGCGGAACGCGGGCGCTTCGGCTTCAGAAAGTCGTGCGGCGACGATGGCCTCGGCCACGCGCAGGCCGTCCACGGCGGCGCTCGTGATGCCACCGGCGTAGCCCGCGCCCTCGCCGCAGGGGTACAGGCCGGCGATGTTCGACTGGAAACGGTCGTCGCGCACGATGCGCACGGGACTCGAGCTGCGGGCCTCCACGGCGGTCATGACGGCGCCGGCATCGGCGAAACCGTGCAGCTTGCGACCCAAGGCTGGCAGCGCCTCGGCGAGGGCGTCGGCCACGAACGACGGAAGGCAGCCGCGTAGGTCGCACCAGGCCACGCCGCGCGGATAGGTGGGCGTCACCGTGACGCTCGGCGTGCCGGCGGTGTGCGCGAGGAAGTCGCCGACCGTTTGGGCCGGGGCTGTATAAGGAGGCATGAGCGCCCCAGCGGATTCCTCAGCGATGTCGTCCGACCCCGCGACAGCCTCGACGCCTTCTGCGCCATTACACGTCATTCCGCGCCCGAGTAAATACGCATCCCGTTCCAACTGGCGCTGGAAGGCCACTCCCTCCAGAGGGTCGTCGCCGGGCAGGTCGTCGGGACGCACTTCCACGAGCAGGGCGGCGTTGGCGTTGGCCCCGGCGCGGGCGTGGCGACTCATACCGTTCACGCAAAGGAGCCCCTCCTCGCTGGCGGCGGCCACCACCTCCCCGCCCGGACACATGCAGAAGCTGTAGACACCCCGGCCGTCGGCGGTCTTCACCGCCAGCTTGTAGTCGGCCGCGCCGAGGGCCGGATGACCAGCGGCCGGGCCGTACTGGGCCTCGTTCACGAGGGCCTGGGGATGCTCGATGCGCACACCTACGGCGAAGGGCTTGCGGGCCATGGCCGCGCCGGCCTCGCGCACCATTTGGAAGGTGTCGCGGGCGGAGTGCCCGCAGGCCAGCACGATGCAATCGGTCGCGAAGACCTCCTCCGCGCCCGTGCGCTCGTCGACAAGGCGAACGGCGGCGATGCGCGGCTCGTCATCTTCGCGGCCGGCCCCCTTCGAAGCATCGGCGACGCTCGATTCGGCAACGCCCTCGCCCGCAAGCACCAACCCATCAAGGCGCGTAAGGAACCGCACCTCTCCCCCGGCCTCCTCGATGGCCCGACGCAGGTTGCGCACGACGTCGACGAGCAGGTCGGTGCCGATATGGGGCTTGGCGTCCACGAGGATGTCCGTCGGCGCGCCGGCCTCCACGAAGGTCTCCAGCACATGGCGGATATGGGGCGATTTGATGCCCGTGTTCAGCTTGCCGTCGGAAAACGTGCCCGCACCGCCCTCACCGAACTGGATATTCGTGCACTCATCGAGCGGGGCACCGGCATTGAAGGCCTCGACGATTTCCACGCGATCGCCCACGGAAGCACCCCGTTCCACTACCAGCGGACGCAATCCGGCCCGCGCCAGATACAGCGCGCAGAACAGCCCCGCCGGCCCCGCCCCGACCACGACGGGCCGCAGCCCGGTCGGTTCTATGCGCGGTATCGAAAGAGGCTCAGGGGGCTCGTAGGCCTTCACCGCCACACCCTTCGTCGGCCGCAGCGCAACATCTTCCGCGAGCTCGACCGCCACGGTCACGACCCCGTGCACATTCGACTTCTTCCGCGCATCGATCGACCGCTTGAGCAGCTCCGCCTCGGTGACAGCGTCCGCCTTCACCCCCAGCGCCCGCGCGATTTCTCGGCGGAAGAGCGATTCGTTTTTTGGCAGGAGAGCATCAAGAGAAACCGGAACATTGGAAGCCTGAATCATGCGCGTAACCTTTCAGCTGCCGACCAGCCGGCGAGCAGCCCCGAGGCCCAAGCCCAATGCAGGTTGAAGCCACCGCACGCCGCATCCACGTCCAGCGCCTCGCCGACAACGTAGAGCCCCGGCACGCGGCGCACCTCGCAGGTGCGGTCGTCCACCGCCCGGACGCTCACGCCCCCGCGGTGCACCTGGCACTGCCGCACGTCGCCGAGCCCCGTCACGGGCAGACGCAGACCCTTCAGCACCGGCGCCATGACGGTCGTCTCCCCCTTCGCCACGGGGCGCGCCCCGTCCAGCGCCGCCGCTTCCAACAGCACATCGGCCACCGGCGCGAGCACCATGCCGCGCAGCATATCGTCCCACGTCACATCGTGCCCGAGCGAAGCGCGCAGCATCTTGCGGCGCCGGTTGAGGAACGCCTCCATGTCGCACAGGCGCACCCAGGGCACGAAATCCACGGCGAGCACGTCGCCGGGTTCAGCCAGGCGGCTCAGGTTGAAGGCGGCGATGCCCGAGACGCCGTACTTGCGGAACATCACCTCGCCCACCTCGCGGGACGCCAAGCGCTCGCCCTCGTGGGTGTCCATCGGAAGGCCGTGGCGGCCGCGCTCCTCGGGCGGCGTCTCCTCGCCGGGGCGCCACAGTTCCAGCGCCCCGCGCACGCGGATGTTGTCGAGGCGCCGCGGCCAGCGCGGCTCGGTAGCCAGCGGGCCCAGCGTCGGCTCCGGCTCACGGAAGGGAACACCCTTGGGCAGAAGCCCGCGCGCGACTGAACCGCCCACGGCCACGATGACCGCGTCGGCCCGCTCGAAGCGCCCGTCGGCCAGACGCAGCGTGAACGGGCCTCCCTCAGCGCGCGGCGGCTCCACAGCCGCGACCTCGCATTCCACGCGCTCCTCCACGCCCGCCGCAGCGCAGGCCGCCCGCAGGCAGTCGAGCACCGAGGCGGCCTTGTTCGCCAGCGGGTACAGGCGCCCCTCCCCTTCCTCGCGCCACATAAGGCCGTGATCGGAGAAGAACCCCAGCACGCCGTTCGGATAGGCGGTACTCGTCTTGGCCTGGGACGGCACGTGCCCGTGCGCCTGCCCCTCGAATTCCAAGAGCACGCGCCTCACGAATGCGGCGTTGCGGTAGTCGCCCTCGCCGGGCCGGGCATTCGAGAAGTTGCACCGCCCGTTGCCCGTCGCCAGAATGGAGCGCCCCACCCGGTCGGACGCCTCGTACACGACGACCCGCGCCGCGTCCTCCGCATCTCGCACGGCCTCGCCAGCCGCCACGGCTGCCGCCAGCCCGGAGGCCCCGCCGCCTATGATCGCAATCGTTTTCGCTTCGCCCACGCCGCTTCCGTTCACTCGCTTCCCGCTGTGATCTATGCTAGAATACGACCAACGGACCAGCCTGAGGTAGAGTGCAGGCGGCACCGTCGTTTAGTCGGGACCGCTAGTTGGCGCTAGCGGTCCTTCCTATGTCGGCCCCTCCTGAGCGTCTCGGAGAACGCAACCGCCTCCCTCAGCAACCCAACGACTGCAGTCGCCAGGCGCACGACGAAAACGAAGACGTCCAAGCGATTCACCTCCTTTCGTAAAAGAAGGCACCGCCTGGCGCTCAGGACTTACGGCCCGTCGGTCATCTGGCCATTCTAACACGAGCGCCCCGCATGGCAGGGCGCTCGCGCATCATGCACTATGTCGCTAAAACCTACTTGCTGTCAAGCTGCGGGATGGGGGCCTCGTCGCGCTCGTCGAGGTTGCCCTCGTACACATAATGGCGCGTCTCCTTCGCGATGAGCCCGGAGAGCAGCAGCACCATGATGATGTTCGGGATGGCCATAAGGGCGTTGGTGATGTCGGAGACCGTCCAGACCACCTCGCCCACGCCGATAGCGCCGAGGAAGGCCACCACCACGTAGAGCACCTGGTAGGGGCGGATGGCGCGCTTGCCGAACAGGTAGGTGACGCAGCGGTTGCCATAGTAGGACCAGCCCAGGATAGTGGAGTAGGCGAACAGAATCATACCGAAGATGAGGATGGGCGTGCCGATGTAGGGGATGCTCGCGAAGGCCGCGCTGGACAGCTGAGCGCCGGCGCTGATGTCGCCGGCCATGACCGCGGCGTTCAGATCGGCGTTGCCGAGCATGGTGGACACGAGCACGAGGCCCGTGAGCAGGCAGATGATGACGGTGTCCCAGAAGGTGCCGGTCATGGACACGAGCGCCTGGCGCGCCGGATTGCGCGTGGAGGCCGCCGAGGCCACGATGGGCGCCGAGCCCAGGCCCGACTCGTTGGAGAACAGGCCACGCGCGCAGCCGAACTGCAGCGCCAGCATAAGGCCGCTGCCGAGCGCGCCGCCGAAGGCCGCCTTGGCCGTGAAGGCGCTCTCCACGATAAGGCAGAGGGCCGGCCAGACGAACTCCCAGTTCATGCCGAGGATGACAACGCAGCCCCAGATGTAGGCGATGGCCATGAAGGGCACGAGCTTCTCGCACACATTCGAGATGACCTTCACGCCGCCGAAGATGACGACCGACACCATGATGACGATGGCAAGCCCGATGCCCCAGGCGGGCACGCCGGGCAGGTTCGTGGAGATGACCTCAGTCATGGCCGAGGACTGCACGGCCGAGCCGATGCCGAAGGACGCGATGGCCGCGAACAGGGCGAAGGCCCCGGCGCCGAGCAGCGCCCACCACGGCGTCTTGCCGTCCTTGTCGGTGAAGCCGCGCTTCCACGCGTACATGGCACCGCCGAGCATGTCGCCGTTGTGGTCCTTCACGCGGTACTTCACGGCGGCGAAGGTCTCGGAGTACTTCGTGGCAATGCCGAACACGCCGGTGATCCACATCCAGAACACCGCGCCCGGGCCTCCCGCGATGATGGCGGTCCCCACGCCGACGATGTTGCCGGTGCCGATGGTGGCCGACAGCGCCGTGCACAAGGCGCCGAACTGGCTGATGTCGCCGGGAGCGTCGGGATCCTTGGTCACCGACAGCTTGATGGCCGTGGGCAGCTTGCGCTGGATGAAGCCGGTGCGGAAGGTCAGAAAGATGTGCGACCCCAGCAGCAGCACAAGCATCGGCGGCCCCCAAACGAAGGCGTCGATGCTGTTGATGATATCGACGATCATGTCCATGTGGCGGTTCTCCTCTCAGTGAGCGCAGTGCGGCGGGACGTAAGACCAGCGGCTCGGCGCGGCGGTCCCGGCGAGGCAAGGCGCGCCCATCGGGCCTTCGCACTTTAACGTGCTAAAGTAGCCGCATTATAGAGGGAGAAGTTGAGCGCTTTTGTTAACAATGGAAGAATTCCCCGTAAGCGGCGGCGGCACCTTCTACAGCTGCGCCTTGTCCACGCGGGGCACGGGCTCGGCATACTCCTCGTCGAGGTGCCCGTCGTAGACGTAGTGCCTGGTCTCCCGGGCGATCATACCCGACAACAGCAGGATGACGATAATGTTGGGGATGGCCATCAGCGCGTTGCCGATGTCCGAGATGGTCCACGCCACGTCCCCCACCCCGATGGCGCCGAAGAAGGCCACGGCCACGTAGATCACCTGGTACGGCTTGATGCCCTTGGGGCCGAACAGATAGGCCACGCAGCGATTGCCGTAATAGGACCAGCCGAGGATGGTGGAGTAGGCGAACGCGCACATGCCGAGCACGAGCACCGGCGTGCCGAACACGGGGATCTCGGCGAAGGCGGCACTGGCCAAGGCCGCCCCGGTGAAGATGGAGGGGTTGGCCAGGATGTCCGCGCCGATCTCCGGGTGCACGATCATGGTGGACACGAGTACGAGCCCCGTGAGCAGGCAGATGACGCCCGTGGACCAAAACGCGCCGGTCATGGAGATGAGCGCCTGGTCGGCGGGGTTCTTCGTCTTGGCCGCAGCCGCCACGATGGGGGCGGTGCCCAGGCCGGACTCGTTGGAGAAGAGCCCTCGCGCGCAACCGAACTGCAGGGCCATAATCAGGCCCGAGCCCACGGCGCCCCCGAAGGCCGCCTTCGGCGTGAAGGCGCACTCCAGGATGAGCCCCACCGCCTCGCCGAGCACCGGCGCGTTCATGCCCATGATAACGAGGCAGCCGAGCGCATAAGCGCCGGCCATGATAGGCACGAGCCACTCGCATACCCGTGCGATGGAGTTCACGCCGCCGAAGATGACCGCCGCCACGGCCACGACGATCACAATACCCACGACAACCGCCGGGATGGCCGGCACCGACGAAGTGACGATGCCGGAGATGGCCGCCGCCTGCACCGCCGAGCCCGTGCCGATGGTGGCGATGATGGCGAAGGCGGCGAAGGACACGGCACCCAGCGTCGCCCACCACGGCACGCTACCGTCCGGCCGCGCGAAGGCGCGCTTCCACACGAACATGGCGCCGCCGAGCATGGCGCCGGACTTATCGCGCACGCGGTACTTCACGGCGGCGTAGGTCTCGACGTACTTGGTGGCGATGCCGAAGAGGCCCGCGATCCACATCCAGAAGATGGCGCCGGGGCCGCCGGCGAGGAGCGCCGTCGCCACGCCGACGATGGAGCCGGTGCCGATGGTGGCGGCGAGTGCGGTGGCCAGCGCCCCGAAGCTGGAGATGTCCCCTTTGCCTGACGGGTCGCGACGCACCGACATGCGGATGGCCTGGGGCAGCTTGCGCTGGATGAAGCCGGTGCGGAACGTCAGATAGATATGCGTGCCGAGCAACAGCGCGATCATCGCCGGGCCCCACACGATAGAGTCGATGGTTGTGAGAAGTTCAATCATGGGTGCGATTGTACTGCATCGAGGGGCCTTCCGCGCGCAATGCGCCGAATGTCAACAAAGTGAGGGACAGCGCAAGCTCTTTGCCAGGTAATGAAAGACTCCGACGCAAAGCGCCGAAAGCGGCACAGCCTTGGGGAGGGAGTCCGGTCGCGCCGCTCTCGGCAATCCGCTGGCGCAAGAACGCCAGGGCTCGTAAGTTGCTACCGCCTAAATATCGCCGCAGATGGCCCGTGCGGCTTGGTAGGCCGTACCGCAAGCCATGGCCACGCCGCCGCCGGGGTTGCGGCAATCGCCATAGGTGCTGTCGCCGCCCAGTCCGCCAATGGTGCATCCAGCAGCATAAAGACCCGCAATGGGCCGCGCCTTCTCATCAAGAACCCGCATATTGGTGTCAACGGTCAAACCGCACATGGTGGACAGCACCGTACCACCCACCTTCATGCCGTAGAACGGGGGGTCTTGCACCTTGTTGAGCCATTCGGGTGCGTAGCTGTACACCTCATCGACACCCGCTTCGCACAGCTCGTTCCAGTTCTTCACCGCCGTGGAGAAGATGTCGGCGTCGAAGCCCAACGCCTCACCAAGTTCCTCGATCGTGTCAGCCTCGAATATGTAGCCCGCTTCGATTCCCTCGCGCATGCCGATGGTGTAGTCCTCATCGACCATGTCGCCCATGCGCTCGACGTTAGCCCCCGCGGCTTCCCAATGCTCGCGCGTGATGGGATTGCGGCAAATGAGCTGCTGCTTGCCTTCCGCCTCCCATCCCTTGATGACCTCATCGTAATGGGAGTCGCAAACCACGTAGCTCACGCAGCCGGGATTGTGCATATGGACACCGGCCTGTTTGGTAAAGCCGAGCGTAGTGACCGGGTAATAGGGGACGCGATCACCCTTGATGTTGATGAGCATCCACGGCTGACGGGCGAACTGGACGTCGCCTTTGTATAGATAGCGGCCCCATGCGCCGCAGTCGACGCCTCCATCAAAAATAAAGGCGGAGTCATAACCCGAAATCGTGCCGCCGACGCCGAGGCCCATGCGAATGCCGTCGCCCTCGTCGGTGGAGGCGGCCGTGGAGTTCAGGCAGCGGCGAGCAACGTGCGGGACGTACTCCTCCAGCATATCCATATTGAAGGTCATGCCCCCTGTGGCCAACACCACGCCATCGTTGGCCTTCACGAACGACACGTCGCCTGTGGCCTGAACGCCGACAACCCTGCCGTCCTCGACGACGAGCGCCGTGGCCGGCGTGAGAAAATGGAATACAGCACCCTGATCGAGGCAGAAATTGTACAGGATTTCGAACACCGTGTAGTTCGCGCGGGCGATAAGGCTCCCCTGCTCCGAGCCCTCGGGGCATACGCCGGAAACGAAACCAGCGCTGCCGAACTCGGTCACCGGGCCCCAGGAGACGCCCACGGCTCCCATGTAGTCAATGGCATCCGGAATGCAGGCGGTCAGCGTCTCGAACATGGGCTGAATGGGAGCGCAAGCACGCGGCCCCTCCTCGCCGTTGGGTAGCTCGCCCACATCGCCGCCGTTGGGCTTCACGTAGAACTTTTCCTTCCATTGGGCGCGCATGACCATGGGATCGAGCGCCCCCATCTGCTCGAACTGCGCCGCCGCTTCGTCCTGACCGGCGGCCTTCATCTGGGCGGCAAGACCTTGATAGATGGCCTGCTGGGTCTTGGTTCCCATGACGCTGAAGTTGTCCGTCTCCTTCGAGCTGCCGCCCCAGGTGCTCGCCTTCTCCAAGACGACCACCTTCTTGCCGGCTTGCGCGGCATAGGCTGCAGCGACCAAGCCGCCGCCCGTGCCCACCACGACTACATCGGCTTCCTCATCCCAGGACGCCGGCGCGAAGACGGCCTCGATGGGGCCGGCGGCGCTTCCCTTCGTGCTCGCAAGGCTCCCGCCCGAAGACGAGGCGGGCTGCGCACAGCCGTATAGCCCGGCTGCCGCCGTAATTGTGGCGGCCGCGCCCGTCAATCCCAGAAAGCTCCGCCGACTTATGCTCTTTTCGCTGCTCGTCATGAGCCATCCCTCCTTTCGGTCGACCGCAGCCGACCTCTTGTCCTCTCGCGACCGCCTCATGCGGCCGCGAACCAGTCAAGCACCTTAAAAGAGGTCGAGCCATACACCGTTAGTGGGATTTGCGGCCTCCTCCCAACATCCCCCGAAAAGGTGAGCCGCGCATTCCCCGCAAAACACTCGGAACGGATCACTCATCCTGGGGAGAATCGCCGTAGCGGCGACCTGTCTCGACAAGGAGCACCATCTCGCGCAAGCTGTGAACCTCGAGCTTTTCATAAATGTGCTTGGCGTGGGTCTTGACGGTCTGCTCCGACACGGTCAGGGCCTCGGCGACCCGGGGGCGGCTCAGGCCTTGGACAAGCAGGAACATCACTTCCCTCTCGCGATCCGTCAACCCTTCCTTGCGCGCAACCTCATCGCAGCGGAGACGCAAATGCTCGATGGGATCGTCGGTCTTCAGATGTTCCCGAATGCCCAAGGCGCGAGCATCGAAGGAACCGGCGGGCATGAGCAGAGCCGAGCACACGAGGCAGAAACACGCCAAAGCCGTAATCACCGAAAGCCCCAAGCTGCTGCCGTTCGATGAGCCAACAACGATCCCGGCAACAACGGAGGAGAGGACGACTCCGACCCCCACCGGAAAGCTTCCCGATGCGATGACGCTGAGAACGCTCACGGGGAGCTGATCAAGCATCTGCATGGGCACGATAATTAGTATGAGGATTTGGGCGGCCCACGCAACGGACATGAGAAAAACTGCGGCACGAGGAGATACCGGCAAAAGAAGGGGAAGGACGAGGAACGCGAAGGACGTAACCAGCGTCACCCCGCGCAAGGCGGCCCCCAGGGACGACTCGGATCCAACGGGACGCTTTCGTGCCGCCACGAGCAGGAAGACATCAAGAACGAGAAACCCCAAACAGGAGCAGAGCGGCAAGCTCTCCCCGGGCATTGAGTAGAGCACCGCCCAGGTGCAGCCTTGAGCCACACCGAAAGATCCGAGGATGACGCACGTGGAAAGCGGCATATCGATCTTCGCGGGCGATTTCCGCGGCGCCCGCTCTTCAACGTCTCCAGGATCAGGGCGACGGGGAAAGAGGGCAAGCGACGCGATGGGGAGAACCGTCATGGCGATAATCGTCGGCCATGGCCCGAAGAGAAACGACAGCGCCCACATGCCCAACGTCGCCACAGCCGACACGACGAGCGCCAAAGGCAACAGGGCGTCGAAATGCCTCTCGCGGGAAGAAGCCTGCGCAAGCTCGCAGACGTAGAGCACCTGGAAGACCGCCACTCCGACACCGCGAAGGGCCGAGCTTACCGTGAGAAGGACGCTGGCAAGGTCGTGAGCAGCCCCCGCCTCAGCCAAAGCCGTCAGCCCCATACCCGTCTCGATAGCCACCATGGCCGCACAGAGAAGCGCCGCGCGGTGAGACACATTAAACCCCTTTGACGAGCAACGCGCGATCGCCGCGATAGTTCCGATGAAGCATGCAGCGAAAACGGTCTGATCGGCCCATCCGACAACCCTGGCCGAGAGCACCATGGAAGAGACGACCGTCTCCACCGCAGACGATAGCGGCGAGATGGCCAGCAGCAATCCGAACCCCAGACAGAGCCTGACCATCGACAAGGTAGTCTGCTCTTTTTCCATATCCCTCCCCTAGCAACCGACGACGCATCCCCGGCAAACGGCGAAAAGCGACCCTTCGGTCGCCTTCCGCCACAGCGTTTCCGGATCCTACTAGATGCCCGCGCGCGCCACAATAGACGCGAAAGGGACACCCTGCACATCCGCATTGACGATCGCGCCGCCTCCGGGTGCATTGGTCGCGCACGCGCAGCCGATGATGTAGCTTTGTGCGCCTTCCTCATCGGACAGCTCGTCGACCGTCGCAGTGAACGAGGTGTTGGGAGATTTCACGCACACCGGCCGTCCTTGCACGTCCATGGCGTATTGGGGCATGGCCGAGCAAAGCGTCGCGGCTGCCTTGTTGAACACCTCCACGATGGAAGCGGTGGCAACGGTCGTGGTCTGATCGAAGGCAAAAGCGCCTCGCACTTCCTTAATGGACTCAATCACTGCCGAGGTCGTCTCAAGGGAGGCCTCCTCCAATCCGTAGTCCTCATTCGAAACGAACGGCATCGGCGCTGCGGCCATCATTGCGGCACCCAGCAACGTCGCTGACCCCACCGTCGCACCAATAGTCTTTGCCGCCTTATTCATAAGTTCCCCCTATTCCTCTACGACAACGAACAGGCCCGATGGCTGCTCTTGCTCGAAACCGTCGGCATTGGTGGCTTTCACCCAGGCCATGTAGGTGCCCGGAGCTTGCGGCGTCCACGTTGCCGTGAAGGTGGACCACTGGTAGGGATCGGCTCCCTCGGGAATCGGCACATCGTGCCACGTCGCACCGTAATCGAAGCTGAAGCTGATCGTCGCAAGCGGCGCGATAAGATCGGTGCCGCTCCATGCGAAGCCGTAGCCCGCAAGCTCGAGCGGCTCGCCGGCCTTCGCCGTCACGCCGTCGCTCTGGAACCAAGCGGAGTTCGCCTTGTGGCTCGTAACGCCATCAGAGCGAAGGGCATAGGAGTTGACGAGAGCTTCGGCCGGCTGCTCCAGCCCGCTGAGCGCGACAATGTGCTTGACCCAGGGCGCACCGGGCATCCCGGGAATGACGAGCGTTGCCGGGTAGCCTTGATCGGCCGTCAGCGGATGGCCGAAGTACTCCAGGGCGATCATCGCGTTATTCTGCACCATGAAATCGATGATATAGGCCGTTGCCCAGCCGTCGGCGCCGGCGAGAGCGAAGGTGTTCGTGCCTCCGGCCAGGCCACCGCACGCCTCAATGACGTCGGAGAGGAGCACGCCCTTCATTGGAATGTTCGCCGCAAAGGGCGAATTGATCGCGGAGGTGTAGCAGACCTGGGTCACCGTCATCTCCGTCTGCGGCAGGGCCTGCAGATCCTGCAGCGTGAGCGTCTTCTCCTCATTCACGCCGGTCACGTTCAGCCCCCATTGGGTGACATCGACTTCCAGGGTGCCGTAGTTGTTCAGGACAAAGACGTCCTCTTCGTCCAGCACATCCTGGGACAGGCTCACATCGAGCTGCGGCTCGGCATCGAGCGACATGTTGGCCATAGATCCCGTGGCGCTGCTTCCACGCTGCTGAAGCCATCCCTTCACGCGATCATCAAAGTAATCTTCGGGAAAGCCGCCGAGAGATGCCGTGTACTTGTACTCGTCCCACAGCTCCCATTGGTACTCCCCCACTTCACCCGAGGAATCCTGCGCATGGCAACTCCAGCAGTTGCCATCGAAGGAATCGCTGCTGTAATGTCGTTCGTGAAGCATATCTCCATAATAGGGGCCTGCTCCGACCCAATGCTGGCGGTGACAGGGCAGGCAATCGGCGATGGTGACCTGCTTGCCGTACTCCCCCTCGATCTTGATGTGGTTAAGCCCCGAGTTCTCCATCAGCAGACCCAAATCGCCATGACAGGAACCGCATCCGCGGCTGCCGGCGTTCACGAAGGCCTCGTTATAGGTATTTGCGGGCAGCAACCCGGCATCTACCTCCTCGGGGGACGTGACCGCCAAAGTCGTTGCGCTATCGTCCGTTCCAGTCTCTGACGACCCATCGCTCGCAACAGGCGTCTGGGGTGCGCATCCAACCGCAAGCGCAAGCACGAGGCTGACAGCGGCTACCGCGAGCGCAGCACGCCTCGGCGATGGCCTTCTCGTTGTTACCAGAGTGTTCAATGGCATCGCCAACCCTCCTTATCCTCTCAATTCATTCTTCTCTCGATAGGGAACGCGCCCGTCGCCGCAACGGCGATTTCCTCCTCCTTACCCGACCCGGGCACGTCATTCATGATGGCTCAACCCCCAGGCCAAAGCCCATACCGAAAGAGGGGATATTGGTCTGATCGCGTATTTTGCGATCCATAGCCCCCTCGGCAGCATCGCCGTCGGCCCTTAGCCGAACCGGTACTCCACGCCCATGGTCGGGCCCGGGTTCTCCCACTTCTTGATGATGGTGTCGCCGCAAATGATGCGGCAGGTGCCGCACTCCAAGCAGCCGGCGTAGTCGAAGGAGACGTTGCCGTCCTCGTCGCGCTTGTACAACGCCGCCGGGCATACCATGATGAGCTTGTCGAACTCCGCGGGGTCCTGGTCCTCCGCAAGCTCGATGTGCGCGCTCTCCTCGTCGACCTCGTACTTGTTCAAGGCGAGGTACTCGTCGACGTTGACGGTGTAATCCAACCTGCTCATAGGGCCTTCATCACTCCTCTCGCGTCCTTGACGAGGTTCATCACACCCACGCTCTTCAGCGCGCCTGTCACCTGCTTCTTCATTGGAGGCATCGGCTCGCCGTCCACGACGAACATGCCGTTCATGAGGTCGCGCACCGTCTGCGGGTAGCCGTCGAACATGCGGGTGAAGCCCTCCATGAAGGCGGGCACCTTCCGATACTGGCGCAGGTCGCGCAGCACGAAGCTCGCCTCCAGGGCGGCCACGTAGCTGCTGAGGCCCTCGGCGCTCGTATCGCCGGCGTCGATGGCGCGGGCTGCCTCGCGTCCGGCGTGCATGCCGGCCGCCACGGCGTAGTCCATGCCGCGCACCTGGTAGCCCAAATTGATGCACATCATGGCCGACTCGCCGGCGAGCAGGACGCCGTCGCCCACAAGCGGCGGCATGATGTTGATGCCGCCCTCGGGCACCATGTGCCCGGAGTGCTCCACCACCTTGCCGCCCTGGATGAGGGGCGCGACGGCGTCGTGGCTCTTCAGATCCTCCAGCATCTGGTAGACCGGCGCGCGGCCATGCGTCGCCGTGGCCTCGATGCCGGCCACCACGCCGAGAGAGATGGACTCCCTGTTGGTGTACATGAAGCCGCCGCCGAAGGTGCCCTTGGTGGAGTCGCCGGCGATGAGCCACGCCGCGCCCTCGTCGTCGGAAGCCGCCAGCACCCGGTCGGTGATGACCGAGGCGGGAAGCTCGATGACCTCCTTGATGCCCACGGCGATGGCACTCGCCGGCGGGCGCTTGGCTCCCACGGCCTCAGCGGTGAGCAGCGAGTTCACGCCGTCGCACAAAAGCACGACCTCGGCAGTGATCTCGTCCTCGCCGGCGCGCACGCCGCAGATCTTGCCGGCGTCGTCCTTCACGAGGCTCTCCACGGCAATGCCGTAGATGAACTCGGCGCCGGCCTCCTCGGCCTTGCCGGCAAGCCACTGGTCGAAGGGGCCGCGCAGCACGGAGTAGGAGTCGCGTCCCTCCTGCTTCATGGCCTTAGACGAGAAGTCGATGGTGAAGTTGGCATCGTCGCTCATAAGCGAGATGCGCTCGTGGGTGATACGGCGCTCCAGCGGTGCCTCCTCCTCGAAGTTGGGGAACACCAGCTTGAGCGCATGGGAGTAGATGCGGCCGCCGGTCATGTTCTTGGCCCCGGCGAAGTTGCCGCGCTCCACCACGAGCACGCTCTTGCCGGCGCTCGCCAGCTCATAGGCGGCCACCGACCCGGCGCAGCCCGCGCCCACGACGATGGCGTCGAAATCTGCCATGGGGACCACCGCCTACAGCGCCGCCGAAAGGGCGGGCAGCACGGTGTTCAAGTCGCCCACCAGGCCGTAGTCGCACTGCTTGAAAATGGGGGCGTTCTTGTCCTTGTTTACGGCGAAGATCGCACCGGCACGGTTGACGCCTACCATGTGCTGCATCTGGCCGGAGGTGCCGATGCCCACGTACACCTTGGGCGAGAGCATCTGGCCGGACACGCCGATGTAGGACTCCGTGGGCATCCAGCCCGAGCCCTCGGCGAGCGGGCGGGTGCAGGCCATCTCGGCGCCGATCTTGGCGGCGAGATCGCGGGCAAGGCCCAGCTGATCCTCCTCGGCGAAGCCGCGGCCCGCGCCCACCACGACATCGGCGGCGGCAAGGTTCACGTCGGACTTCTCCAGAGGCTCGGCGGCCACGCGCACCACGGGGTTCGCAGGATCGACGAAGGCCACCTCCTCCACCGCATCGGTGCCAGAGGTGCCCGCGCCGTCGAAGACGCCGCGGCTCACTGTGCACAGGGCTACGTCACCGACCGGCGCCACCGTGCGCTCGCCCGCGCCGCCGAAGTAGAGCGACGTGGCGCCGTCGGGGCCGAGCGCGAGGACGTCGGTGATGACGGCGGCTCCCATATGGGCCGCCAGTCGCCCAGCCACGCCAGACAAGCGCGTTGTGGGCTCGACGAGCACGCGGGCGGGCTGCTCGGCGTCCGCGATGGCGCAGACGGTCGCCCAGGCGTCCTCCACGATGCGGTCGTCCGGCACGGAGACCTTCAGGCTCTTGTCGGCAACGCCCGCAAGGTCGGTGCCGATCCCTAAGGCCACCACCTCGTCGGCGAATCCACGGGCTGCGGCGCCCATCTCTGCGGCGGCGTCCTGGTTCTCGGCAATGATCAGAGCTTTCATACTGGCGTTCCTTCCCTACAGCGCCGCTTTGAGGGCGGCGGCGAACTTCTCCACGGCGCCGTCGTCGGTGGCGTCGTACACTTCCATGGCACGCTCGGCCTGAACCGGGGCCTTGCAGGACACGACCTCAAGGGCGGCCGCGGGGGCCTCGGCCAGGGCAACGGCCTCCATGGGCTTCTTGCCCGCGGCCAGGATGTCCTTCATGCCGGGGATGCGAGGCGCGGCCGCCTCGGGCAGCACCGACACCACGGCGGGCAGCGGCACGGAGAGCACCTCCACCTCGTCCTCGGTCTTGCGGCGCACCTTGAGTGAGCCGCCGTCCTCCTCCAGCGCGATGGCGCCGGCGACGTAGGGGACGTTCAGGCGCGCGGCCAGCTGGGCGCCGGTCTGCTTGGCGTACAGGTCGGCCGAGCCGTCGCCCACAAGGACGACGTCCCACCCGTCCAGGTCCTCCACCATGGGGGCGAGCACCTGGGCGGTGGCGTAGGCGTCCATGTCGGCGCAGGCGTCGTCGGCCGTCAGGTACAGGGCCTCCATGCCGCGGGCGAGGACGTTCTTCTTGGTCTTGGAATCGTCGATGGAGGCGGCCCCCGCCGTCACGGCGATGGCGGAGCCTCCCGTGGCGGCGGCCAGCTGGACCGCGGCCTCCAGGGCGTTCAGGTCGTACTCGGAGACGACCGGCCGGGCTTTCGAGAAGTCCAGCGACCGGTCGGCGGCCACCTGGATGTCCTGGTCGTCGGGGACGATTTTGATTGCGGCGACTACTTGCATAGAGCATTTCCTTTCTCGCGGAGTGCATCGGTCCCCGCACTGCCCGCACGCTCACCGAGCGCTTCCGCTTGCGCCATCCGTGACTTTGGGCAGGAACCGACTCTATCCTCGAGTGCCATTCTATTAAGCTGAAAACACACCTTGAAGGGACACTTGGCAAAAGTGTCCCAATAGAGACAGGAGCTTGTCAGCAACGAGTCCGAAAAAGCTTGCGTAACAACTCACAGAGCCACATAATTGCTATACCGACTCAGATAGATGGCATATTCCGGTTTTCTCCCAGAATCGCAAATTGGGAGTATTCAGCAGCTCTTTCTTTCGTCACACTGTGCCCAAGGTCGCGAAAGGGGCGTTATGAGCAAATCCGATGACACCAAGGAGCGCATTGCCCGCACTTTCCTCGAGTGCATGGAGACGACTCCTTACGGCAAAATCAATGTGAGCCAGCTATGCGAACGGGCCCATATCTCGCGAAAGACGTTCTACTACCACTTCGAGGACAAAGAACGGCTCGTCCGCTGGATCTGCATCCAGGATCTCATCGAGTGGGCGCACTCCGATACCAGTGATGGCCCGAGCAGCTACGTCAGCCTCATAAGCTTCTTCATCGAGAAGAACCGTATTTTGTACGGGCACGCCCTGCTGGATATGACCCCCGGATCGTTCGGGCAGCTCTTCAGCGATGTGCTCTATTACCTCATCGACGGCCGGTTGGGGCGTTTTTACGAGGAGAGTATGGCCGATGAGGAACTGGCGCACCTGTCCCTCGCGTTCGCGGTGGATCGCGGCCGCATGATGGCCAGCTATTGGCTCCTCAGCGATCGCGAGCCCGATGCCGAGGAGCTGGAGCGCTACCTCTATCAGGAGGAAGTCGTCAACAACCAGATCATCGGCCGTTGGCTCAACAAGCCAAAGACGGCGAAAGAGCCTCTGCGGCCCCCCGAGTCGCTGACCGCTCTCGACCTTGAGCAGAAAATGGTGCACACCTTCTCGACCAAGGAGCTTCTGCTCAAGGCCCTCGAGAACCACGAATCGGGCTCCATCGCCCCGGAGCGGGTCAGCATCGAGCGCCAGTTCCGACGTCTCAGATAGCCGTCACTGAGCCCATCGAACAACAACGGAGGACCCGCAAGCGGGTCCTCCGAATACCTTAACGTCTCGTCTTGCGCAGAGCCGATTCTAGCGATGGGTGAGCTGCGGGCAGCTGTCCTCGCGATAGCCGATGACGCCGTCGGCTCGCAGAGCTTCGATCTGGCTCTCGTCGAAACCGAAATCGCGCAGAATATCCTCGTTGTCGAATCCCGAATCCACCCCGGAGCGCCAAACTAGACCCGGCTCATTCTTGAGAACCGGCTGCACGTTGGGCGCAATGACGTCAGTCTCGTAGCGCGCGCTCGGATAGGTGGTGAACGTCTCGCGTGCCTGGAAGTGGGGATTGTCCTTCATATCGGTGTAGGAGTACACCAAGCTCGCCGGTACCTTCGCCCCGCTGAAGATGCGCTCCACTTCCGAAGCCGGACGCTCGGCGCAGAATTTGGCCATGGCCTCGTCAATCATCTTCCCGCCTGGCGTATTGTGGTACAAACGCGCCGAGCCGGCGGGAATCTCGTCGGTCCCGTAAGGCAGCCCGAGCACCTCCATGACGCTCTTGAACACGGCCGGACCGAGCGTCATCACCACGCAGTGCTTGCCATCGGAGCACTCGTAGGCCCCGTAGCCCGCCACCAACTCGGCGTTGGGGAACGGCGTATGGGAAATGGGGTTGCCCGTATTGAGCTCTGCCATCATGTTCTGGCCCTGACTGCGGAGAACGGCCTCGTACTGGGCGATATCGACGCTTTCCCCCCGCCCTGTTTCGCGCGCGCGGTACAGGGCGGCCAGCGCGCCAACCGCTCCCAAATAGCCCGAGTAGACGTCGCCCACATCTTGGGAGGAAGGGAATGGCGCCATACCAGGAAGGGAATTGACGTACATCAACCCTCCGAACGCCTGGGCGATAGGATCGTAGGACGCCCGGGACACGTAGGAGTCTTCGCCCGCCTGGCCAAAGCCGGAGATGTGCACGATGACGAGAGCCGGATTCGCTCGCCACAGCTCCTCGTCGGACAGGCCCCAGCGATCGTATTGGCCGCCTTTCGAGGCCTCGATAAAGATATCCGTGGCGGCGAGCATCTTCAGAAAAACTTCGCGGCCCTTTTCCGAGGGGATATCGAGCGCCATAGAGCGCATATTGCGGCGGTTGAGCTCGACCGACCAGCCCTGATGGAAGCCGCCGCCTCGCGCGATGTCGGGCGCTTTCGGGTTCTCGATCCAGATGACGTCGGCGCCCATGTCGGCCATGAGCTGCGCGCAAAAGGGACCAGCGATCGAAATGGACGAATGTACCACCTTCACGCCCTGGAGCGGGCCGAATTGGGGAATATCAGTTCTTCTCATAACTCTTTCTCCTTACGGTTGTTCTTACATTTTTTCAAGCAGCGCCTTCAACGACCCCGCGCGTGTTCTGGTCGCAGAGCGCCGCCAAGGCGGGCTTGTCAACCTTCCCTACGCTTGTGCGCGGAAGCTCGGTCATGACCATGATCGCTCGGGGCTTCTTGTAGCTCGCCGCCCTTGTTTTAAAGTACTCCACGAGTTCGACCGGATCGACGGACGCGCCCTCGGCGGGAACGACAGCCGCGGCCACTGCCTCCCCCAGATCTTCATCATCGATCCCGAACACTGCCGCCTCTCGCACGCCGGGGTGTCCCTCGAGCACGCCTTCCACCTCGAGGGCGTACACGTTCTCGCCGCCCGTCTTCACCATATCGTTTCTACGGCCGACAAAGCGATAGGAGCCGTCAGCCGTCTTTACCGCCAAATCCCCGGTCGGATACCATCCGTTCACGCACGGATCGAGCGCGTTGAGATAGCCGTCGAACATGGCGGGCGACCATCCCCACAGCTCCCCCACCTCCCCTTCGGGTACCGCCAGCCCCTTTTCGTCTATGAGGCAAACCGTGCAGAAAGGATCGGGGTAGCCGATGGAAAGGGCGGCATCGGGATCGCCCTCGAACTGCTCCTTGCTCAGGTAGCGGGAGAGGCAGACGGCGTTCTCGGTCTGCCCGTACCCGACGCGGGCGAAAGCGCGGGGAAACAACGAGAACACCTCCCCCATGGTTTCCAGCCGGTTCTTCCCGCCCGTCAGCGTTATGCATCGAACATCAGGGAACGCCACGTCGCAGCCAAATGCGGCATCGCGGGTCCGCGCCACCAGGGAAGGCGGCAGCAAGAGCATTTGCGTAATGCGCTCGCGGCGAAGCATCTCCACCACGTAGGAACCGCGGAGAGATTTCTGTAGAACCACCTTGGCTCCACAGAGAAGGGCAAAGGCGAGAAACGAGAAGCCGCCCTGGTGAAACAAAGGGCTGAAGAGCAGCAGCGCGTCGTCGCTTCGGTAGGCGTGATCACCGTTCTTGAAAGCGAGTATCTTCGCCACGAGAGCTTGATCGCTGTAGGCCACCGCTTTGGCGGTGCCCGTCGAACCGCCCGTGAACAGTACGAGAGCGCACTCATTTTCCGGCGACTCGTCAATGCGCGGAGCATCGCCGAGTCGCAAGACCGCAGCGTCGTCCCCGAGCACACCGCCCTCAGGAAGGAGGACCACCGGCCACGACAGCTCGCCGAGGGCATCGCGGGCCAGGGCTGCGTAATCGTCGGAGGCGATCAGCGCCGAGCAGCAGGCAGCTACCAGCTGCTCGGCCACTTCTCCAGCCGTCAAGCGCCAATTCAGCGGGACGGGGACCGCGCGAAGGCGCATGAGGGCGAAGAGCTCCACGACGAAACGGGCGCTGTTGGGGAAGAGCAGCGCGACATGATCGCCACGGCGCACCCCGATGTGTCTGAGACGGGCCGCCTCCGATTCGACGCCCTCGAAAAGCTGCGCGTAGGTGATGCGCTCCTCGCCGTCGACCAACGCCGTTCCATCGGCGAACACCGTGCACGATTCGCAGAACATCCTATAGAACGTGTGTCGCACGACGGCCCTCCTTACCCGCAAATCCACGATTGTCCTTCTACAGCGTCTACTTCTTCTTCATGAAGTTCTCGGCCAGATAGGCCAGACCTTCCTCGGACAAAAAGCACAGCGGGGAATCTTGGGCGTCGGCCGCGAGCACGGCGGGAACCTCGCTGAGGACATGCGTGTTCACGATGCGCTTCATGATGCGAAGAGGCGTGCGCGGGAGCGTCGCTATCTTCTCGGCGCTCTCCATGGCCTTTTCCATCAGCTCGGCCGCCGGCGCGTGAACACTCACGAACCCCAGATCGAATCCTTCCAATCCCGTGACGCGACGCCCGCTGTACCACAGCTCCTTCGCCTTGTAGACGCCGCAGGCCTGGGAGAGAAACACCATGGCGCCCATCTCGGGGGCAAGGGCTACGTGGAGGAAGTTGGAGGAGAAGATCGCCTCATCGGCGGCATAGACCATATCGCACGCCAGAGCGAGGCTGAAGCCACCGCCCATGGCGTACCCCTCGACCGCCGCGACGAAGGGCTTCTCGCAATTCTGGATATAAGAGACGGCGCGTCCGAACACGGAGATGCTGTCGCGGCTCTCCTCCACGCTTTTGCGGCCACCGGAGGCCACGCCGGACAGATCACCCCCCGAGCAGAAGCAGCCGCCCTCGCCGCGCAGCACGATCGCGCGCACCTCGTCGTCGTCCTGCACTTCGAGCACGGCCGCGCACAGCTCCCTCATCATGGGCGCTCCCATGGCGTTCTTGCGGGCCGGGTTGTTCAGCACGATCTCCGCAACGCCCGTGTCGTGCTTCTCGATGTAAACAAGCTCGTTCATCAGTTGCCCCCTAGCGTCGATTCAAGCGCTTCGCTTCGGCTTTCGCCAGCTCCTTGCCCACCGACTTGATGATGATCTCGTCGGTGCCCCCGCCGATGCGGTTCATGCGCGCATCGAGCCACACGCGCCCGACGGGGCTTTCCTCGGTGTAGCCCAGACCGCCGAGGATCTGTATGGCCATATCGCACACCTCGAAGGCCTCCCGCGCGTTGTACAACTTGGCGAGACCCGATTCCACCTGCGTCGATTTCCCGTTGTCCTTCATCCAGGCAGCCTGCAGCACCTGGAAGCGCATGTTGTCGATCTTCACGCGCATCTCAGCGAGCTTGTCCTGGATGAGCTGGAACGAGGAGATGGGCTTACCAAACTGCTCGCGAGTGACGGCGTACTCGAGCGCCGTGAGGTAGCAGTACTCGGCTTGCCCGAGGGACTGATTGGCAATGGAGATGCGCTCAAGCTCGAAGTTCTTCACGAGCTGCATGAAGCCGTTGTTCTCTTTGCCGAAGATATCCGACTCCTCCACTTCGACGTTGTCGAAGTACACCTCGCAGATCGGAGCCGACTTGTTGCCGATTTTCTGCATGGGGCTCATCGTGATGCCCGGCGCGCTGGCGTCAACGAACCACATGGTCATGCCTGCGTAGGGGTTCGGGTTGTCGAGATCGCGTGTCACAAACAGGATGTAGGGGCAATAGGCGGCATTAGTGATGAACGTCTTGGTGCCGTTCAGGTACACCTTGCCGTCGCGCCGCGTTGCGGTCGAGGCGATGCACGTGCTGTCGGAGCCAGCGCCAGGCTCCGATATGCCGAGGGAGAATGCCATGGCTTTCGTCTTCAATGCCTCGGTCACCTTGCGCAGCTGCTCCTCCGAGCCGAACTCTTGCGCATCCTTAATCTGCAGCACGGGGGTGTTGAAGGGGAAGTTGCGGCGGAAGAAGCGCTCCTGCACGAGCATCATTGTCACTTGGTCGACGGGCACGCCGCCGAACTGCTCGGGAAGGCCGAGCGTTCCGAACGGGGACTCCTTCAGGGCAGCGTAATACTCCTCGGGAACGCGATGCTCGTCGTAGCATCGCTTGAAGTACTCCTCGTCGAATCCGCAGGAATCCATGAACTGATCCGCTGCTTCCATGAGCAGTTCTTGCTCATCGGTCGGAGAAAACTCATACATAGGCCGATCTCCTTTCGCGTACCGGGCTCTCTATGGCCCGCTACGCGAAAGTCTGATCGGATGTTCTCTCTTACTGAACTCACAGATTTCTCAAGTGGGAAAGAACAGTATCATAGGGTGACACTTTGTCATTGTGAGCGCATTTGATTGCCTGGATCTTGAAAAGATCACCTATCGAGTCGCAGGCGGAACGCGAAGTCGCGATTCGCCAAGGCAGAAACCCTGGCCTAAAATGCTTTACAGCTCGATGGGGTTCCAGGAGCCGTCGATATCGCACAGCCACGCCTCGGCGTCATCGATGGTGAAGAAGGTGAGGCGCGGGTCATCCGGATCGTCCCAGTCCTCGCCGAGGGCGACCATGTGTTTGAAGCCCTCCTCGCGCACGGTCGCGTTGGCGCGGTCTTCCAGGTTCGCGCGGCCCCGCAGGATGACCCAACCGCGGCCGGGCTTCCAGGCGGTCAGCTCCACGCGGGGATTGGCCTGCATTTCGCGGTAGCAGTCCTTGGTGGTGGCGGTGCAGAACTGGATCTCGCCGTCCTGCAGTGCGGCGAAGCTGAAGGGGCGCACGTGGGGCTGGGCGCCCTCCAGGGTATCCTCCACCGTGGCGAGGTACCAGGCGGGGACGCTCGTGAGGTAGTCGACGATGAGCTCGTTTCCGGTCATTTCGGGTTCCTTTCTTGAAATTCTGGCTTGTCCGCGGGAGGTCGGAGGCGGAAGTGCCGTGCTCAAACAGCATTCAATGGCAGGGCTCGATGAGGGCCATATCGTTCTCCTCTTGCCATTGAATGAACTGCGCGCGGCACCACCGCCTCCAGCCCCACGCTACTCAACTCAAAACGAAAGCGGAATGTAGTTGGTGGTGATGACGGCGGCGATCATCAGGAGGAGGGCGGCGGTGCCCACGGCGTCGCGCCAGGTGAGGCGCAACGGGTCGAGGCGCGTGGTGCCGACGCCGCCATGGTAGCAGCGGGCCTCCATGGCGGCGCTCAGCGTTTCGGCATGGCGGAAAGCGCTCGTAAACAGCGGGATGAGCAGAGCCGTGAGCGACTGGATGCCGCCGCGGAAGGGATTCGCGTTGAAGTGGGCGCCGCGACTTTTCTGGGCGCGGTAGATGATGCCGAGCTCCGTCATGAACTGAGGCAGGAAGCGCAGCGCGATGCCGAGGATCATGCCCAGCTCGTGGGCGGGAACGCCGATGCGCGAAAGCGGCGCCATCAGACGCTCGAAGGCCGCCGTGATGTCGAGGGTCGTGGTCGTCAGGGTGAGCAGGCTCATCCCCATGAGCAGAAGCAGCAGGCGGCAGCCGATGAAGACGGCCGACTGCAGGCCCTTCTCGCTGATGCAGATGATGCCGAACTCGAAGTACACGTGACCGCCCTGGACGAAGAGCACGTTCAGGAGCGCCGTCAGCACCACGAGCACGAGCAAGGGACCGATGGCGCGGATGGCCTGGAGCAGCGGGATGCGGCTCGCCGCGTAGAAGCCCACGATGAACAGAGTCGCCACCGCGAGCGAGAGGGGCGTCGCCGCGCAGAACACCGCCGCCATGAGCACGAAGGACAGGATGAACTTCACCCGGGGATCCATGGCGTGGACGAGCGAGTCCTCGGGCCAGTACTGGCCGATGATGGCGCGATCAGGCATCGCCATCACCGCCTCTCAGCTGGGCGGCGATGTCGGCGGCCAGGGTGCGCTCGTCGTAGAGGTCACGCCCCAGCGTGAAGCCGGCCTCGCGCAGGGAAGCGGCGAAGGCCTCGGGCGCCGGCGCCCCCAGGCCCACGGCCTTCAGCGCTGCCGCATCGGCGAACACCTCGGCCGGCGTGCCCAGGCGGAACAGGCGCCCCTCGGACAGCACGAGGATGCGGTCGCTCAAGGCCGCCAGGTCCTCCATGGAATGGGACACCATGACGATGGTGCGGCCGCCGGCGTGCAGCTCGCGGATGAGCCCCAGGAACTCCTCGCGGGAGAGCGGGTCCAGGCCGGCCACCGGCTCGTCGAGCACGAGCACCTCCGGCTCCATGGCGAGCACGCCGGCGAAGGCCACGCGGCGCTGCTGGCCGCCGGACAGGTCGAAGGGGCTGCGCTCGGAAAGCTCGTCGAAGGACAGCCCCACCAAGGCCAGGCCCTCCCGCACGCGGCGGTCGACCTCCTCGGCGCCAAGCCCCATGTTGCGCGGCCCGAAGGCCACGTCGTCGTAGACGGTGTTGGCAAACAGCTGGTTCTCGGGATACTGGAACACGAGCCCCACCTGGCGGCGCACTTCGGCGGCGACGCCCTTCTCCGCCAAGTCGCGCCCATCGGCCAGAACACGGCCGCACGTGGGATGCACGAGTCCGTTCATATGCTGGATGAGCGTGGATTTTCCGCTCCCGGTGTGCCCGGCGATGCCGAAGAACTCCCCCGGCTCCACCGCGAAGGTCACATCGCGCAGGGCCCACACGGCATCGGGCGCATTACCCCAATCGGCCTGGCGGGCGGCGTCCTTCTTGCGGCGGCCGCGCTTCTTCTTCGCCTCGCCGCCCTCGTAGGAGTAGCTCACATCTTCGAACGCAAGGCGCATAGCTCCTCCTTCAGGGCGTCGTCGGTGATGCAGGTGGAAACGGGAACGCCCGCGGCCTGCAGCTCCAAAGAGAGTCGGCAGGCGAAGGGCACTTCCAGGGAAAGCGCGCGCAGCTCGTCGGCGCGCACGAGCACCTCTTCCGGGGCGCCGTCCATACGGACCTCGCCGCCGTCGAGCACCACCACGCGGTCGGCGGCGGCCGCCTCCTCCATGAAGTGGGTGATCATCACGACGGTCATGCCGCGCTCGTGCAGCTCGCGCACGACGCGCATGAGTCCGGCGCGCCCGCGCGGGTCGAGCATGGCCGTGGCCTCGTCCAGAATGAGGATGGCCGGATCCATGGCGAGCACCCCGGCGATGGCCACGCGCTGCTTCTGGCCGCCGGAAAGCGCATTGGTCTCGTGAGCCTCGAAGCCCTGCAGACCCACTTCGGCGAGCGCCCGGGTCACGCGCTCGCGCAGCTCGGGGTTCGGGATGCCGAGGTTCTCCGGGCCGAAGGCGACGTCGTTCTCGATGAGGCTCGCCACCAGCTGGTCGTCGGGGTTCTGGAAGACCAGCCCCGCGTTGGAACGGATGAAGTAGGTCTGCTCCGCGTCGCGGGTGTCGCAGCCGAACACGACCACCTCGCCCTCGTCGGGCAGAAGCAGCGCGTTGATGTGCTTGGCCAGAGTGGACTTCCCCGAACCGTTGCCGCCGAGCAGGCACAGAAACTGCCCCTGGGGCACCGTCAGGTTCAGGTGCCGGAAGACGAAGGTCTCCCCATCGTAGGTGAAGGCGGCATCGCGGAAGTCGACGAAGACATCGGTGCTCATTAGCGGCCCTTAACCTGGTCTTTCTTCGGGGTGATGAGGTTCGAGATCGCCTTGTAGACGATAAGCGTCAGGATGGCGTTCAAAAGGCCCTTCAGCAGGTTGAACGGGATGAGGATGGGCACGATCATGGCCACGACGGCATCGAACGGCACGCCGAGCCAGGCCGGGGTGACCACGAGGTTGCCGAGCACGGCCATGACGACGGCGAACACGATGCCGAGCAGAAGGCCGATGATGGCGCCCTTCAGGGTGTGGATCTTCTTGTACACGAGCGCCGAGGGCAGGATGAAGCCAATGACCACGAGCAGGTTCATGAGCGCGCCGGTGAAGTCGGCGAAGAGGATGCCGTGGGCCACCACCGAGATGATGCCGCAGGCGAGGCCGGCCGCCGGACCGTAGGCGAAGCCGCAGACCGCCGCGGGCATGATGGAGGCGTCGTAGGACAGCCACGCCACGCCGGGCAGCAGCGGGAACTCGACGAAGGACAGGAGCACCGAGATGGCGCACAGGAGCGCGATGGTCACGAGCACGCGGGTGGACCAGCGGTTCGTGTTCGCCATGGTCTTCTGGGCCGTGGGCGCCTTGGCGGGGCGCACGGTGGAGGAACCGACAGCGGGATGAGTCGTGGGTTTGTTGGCCATGATGGACCTTCTTTCTCTTCGCGAGGTCTGCCTGCCGGAGCTGTTTCCCCTCGCAAAAAGAAACGAGCCCGTATGAATTCCTTTCATACAGGCTTCCATGATGTCGCACTTCCGTTGATGCCGACCCCGTGTGCCGGGACGCCGAAAGCGCGAACGTCTGCCTCTTCCATCCGGACTGTGACCGTTGGCCCCGGAATTTCACCGGGTCAGCCTGCACTCTCGCGCAGGGTCGCGGGCTTGCGGGCGGCTCGTGTCCGTCGCCGTGCTTACCGCCAGTGAGGATTTCCACCTCGCCCTGAAACAGGATTCACGGGGCACATTGTAGGCGACGGCCGCCGCGCGCGCAACCCCTGGGGCCATTGGATGCGCGCGGCGGTCGATAGACGCCGCCGATGCCTCGGGGCGCCTCTTAGCGGCGACGGGGGTAGAGAACGTAGCCGCGGTCGGTCTCGGCACGCGCCCCCGCGACCGCCTCGTCCCTCATGGAGCTGAGGCGGTCGTGGGGGCAGATGTCCATATGGAAGGCGTCGCCGACGGCACCCGACGCGAGCACCTCATCGGTCGGGCCCTGGGCGGTGACCCTCCCCTTCTGCATCACCACGAGGTAATCGGAGTAGCGCAGGGCGAGATCCAGATCGTGGATGACCATGGCGACGGTCTTGCCCTCGCGACGGTTCAGGTCGCGCACGAGGGCCATGAGGTCGTGGCAGGCGCTGATGTCCAGATAGGTGGTGGGCTCGTCAAGCACGATGAGGTCGGTGTCCTGGGCGAGCGTTCGGGCCACATGGGCCCGCTGGCGCTCGCCGCCGGAGAGCTGGTGCAGGTCGTGGCTGCGAAAGCGCGCGACGCCGGCCCGTTCCATAGCGGCCTCCACGGCCGCGCGATCGTCGGGGCCGAGGCGTCCTCCCCAGGCCAGGTGGGGATGGCGGCCGCAGGCCACCAGGGCCTCCACGGTCATGGGAGGCACGCGCGAGCTCTGGGCCAGCACGGCCATCAGCCGCGCCCGCTCGCGCGAGGCCAGCTCACCCGTGTCGTGGCCGGCCACTTCCACCCGCCCCGCCGTGGGGCGCAGAAGGCCGGCGGCCAACTTCACCAGCGTCGATTTCCCGCAGCCGTTGGGACCGACGATGCTCGTCACCGCGCCGGCGGGGATGGCGGCGGAAAGCCCTTCCATGAAGGGGACGCCCGGCTTGTAGGAGAACGAGACGCCCTCGTAGCGGATGGCGCACTCCGGCGAGCGCGCCCCAACGTCGGCGGGACGCGCACACGACGGCGTTCTCTCGCCCTGAGTGGCACGCTCAGTCAAGGCCGCCTCCTTTGTTCTTCAGGATGAGGTAGATGAAGAAGGGGCCGCCGATGAAGGCCAGAAGAATGCCCACGGGCAGCTCGTAGGGGGCGAACAGCACCCGGGCCAAAAGGTCGCAGCCCACGACGAAGGCCGCCCCGGCCAAGGCCGAGGCCGGCACCACCCAGCGGTTGTCGTGACCGACGAAGAAGCGCATAAGGTGCGGCACCACGAGCCCCACGAACCCGATAAGCCCCGCGAAGCTCACGGCCGCGCCGGCGAGCACCGCGGCCACGGCGAGCATCCCCAGGCGCACGGCGCGCACGTTCACGCCCAGGCTGTGGGCGGCCTCGTCGCCGAGCGAGAGGATGTTCAGCTTCGCCGCCCCCGCCAGCGCCGCCACCAGGCCCACGGCGATGTAGGCAGCGGGCCACGCCAGATCGCGCATGAGCACCCCGGACAGGCCGCCCACGAGGAAGGTGGACGAGCCGACATAGGCGTCCGGATCCACGATGAGGATGGTGTTCATGCCCGCGCCGAACACCGTGGTGATGGCGATGCCGGCGAGCACCACGGTAAGGCGGCTTAAGCCCGTGCCCAGCGACAGCGCGAAGATGATGAGCGCCGTCGCCAGCGCCCCGGCGAAGGCCGCCAGCGGCGTGAGCCACAGCGCCCCGGGGACGAGCGAGGCGGCCAGCAGCACGGCAAGCCCCGCGCCGGAATTCACGCCGATGACGTTGGGGCTCGCCAGCGGGTTGTCCAGGCAGGCCTGGATGAGCGCGCCGGAGGTAGCCAGGGCCGCCCCGGCCAGAAGCGCCGCCAGCACCCGCGGCACACGGACGTTCTCCAAGATGTTGCGGGCCATATCGGAGACATCGCCGCCGACAAGCCACGCCGTCAACTCCGGCAGGCTCACCGAGGAGGCGCCGAGCGTGAGCGTCGCCGCCGTGGCCGCCGCGAGAAAGATGGCGGTCGCGGCCACGACGATGATGTTGCGGGAGACAGAACCCATGGCGAGAGACATCCCCCGCCGCTAGTTCTGCCCGTAAAGGTTATCGAAGAGCCCCTGGTAGGCCGCATCCCACTGGACGTTGGGCTTTGCGAGGTACAGCGTCGGGTCCAGGGTGATGTAGCGGCCGTTCTGCACGGCGGACAGGCTCGCCCACGCCGGATTGGCCGCCGTGGCCTCCTCGAGGTTGCGCATGGCCGCCTCGGTGTCGTTGCCCATGGGGATGACGAAGATGAAGTCGGGATCCATCTCGATGACCACTTCCAGGCTGAAGTCTTTCAGGAGGCTTCTGTTCTCGTCGGCAAGGTTGTTCACGCCGAGGTCGGCCAGCATGGCGCCGGTCTGGGTGCCGGAGCTCTGCACGCGGGTGCCGCCGGAGAACGTGGTGAGCAAAAGCGCCGTCGGCGGGTTCTCGGCCGGCACCTGGGCCACGACGGCGTCGATAGCCTCGGCCACCTTCGCCACGTTCTGATCGTAGAGGTCCGCGCGCCCGGTGATGTCAGTGAAGGTGCGCATCAAGCGCTCGTAGTCGTCGAAGGTGGTCACCTCGAAGTAGGCCACGGGAATGCCCGCGCCGATGAGCGCGTCGCGCAGATCGGCCTGGCTGGAATCGCCGCCGCGGCCGCCGGTGCCGCTCGTCATGATGACGAAGTCGGGGTTAAGCGCCATGATGGCCTCCAAGTTCACTGCCGTGAAGTCCCCCACCGTGGCCACGTCCGGGCTCTCGATGGTCCAGCCGGCAGCCGTTAGCGCGTCGTCGGAGACGCCCACGAGCGTGCCCCCGGCCAGTTCCCAGGCGTTCGCGAAACTGCCCATGCAGGCCACGACCCGCTGCGGGTTGTCCACGGTGACCTCGTTGCCCGCATCGTCGGTGAAGGTGACCGGGCCGGGCGCCGTTGCTTCCGCTGCGGGAGCCTCGGCAGCGGGGGCCTCGGTCGCCTGCTCCTGCTGGGGCGCACTGCCCGCCGGAACCTCACTCCCCTGTTGCCCGCAACCGACCAACGCCAGAGCAAGCGCCGCGGTGGCAGCGCACAGTACAAACTTCTTCAAAACAAAATCCTTTCTATACAAAAACTCACAGGTTCGCCCAAGGAAGTCAGCGAGGTTGCGACAGGTGCCTGATATGGCCCCGCCTTTGGGCCAAGCGGCCTTCGTGCCGCGCCGAGCCCAAAACAAGGGGCCAGATCAGGTGCCTGTCGGAACCGCAGCGTCAGGACGTTCATTCGGCAATAGCCGAATGAACGTCGAGTTGTTGGCCGTGGGCGCAGTAGTCGTCTTGGGCGAGGATGTCGCCGTCGTGGTAGTAGGCGGCCCGGGCGCGGCAGCCGCCGCAGCCGTCCTTGTAGTCGCAAGTGCCGCAGGCGCCGGAGTAGGCCTGGGTACGCAGGCGCTCGAACACCGGGCTCGTCTTCCAAATCTCGTCGAAGGGCTGCGTCCGCACGTCGCCGGCCTCCTCGGTCATGTAGGCGCAGGGGCGCACGATACCCTCGCTGCCCACGACGCAGTAGGTGAGGCCGGCCAGGCAGCCGCGGGTGAAGCGCGTGTCAACGCCCAGCTGCTTGGCCACGCGGGTGAACTGTGGCGCGCAGGTGGGCTTCACGTCAATGGACACTTCCGCCGACTTCTCCATGATCTCGCGCAAAAGCGCCTCGTTTTCCAGCACCTCCAGGCTCGTCTCCTGGATGTACTCGCCACGGCCGACGGGGATCAGGAAGAAGATGTAATGGGCGACAGCGCCAATCTCCTCGGCGAAGTCGGTGATGGCGCACACCTCATCGCGGTTCCAATCGACCACGGTGGTGTGCAGCTGGAAGGGCAGGCCGGCGCGCTTGCAGGCCTCGATGCCGGCCATGGTGAGGGCGTGGGCATTGGGAAGGCCGCGGAACTTGTCGTGCTTGGCGGCATCCAGGCTGTCCACGGAGATGCCCATGGCGGCTGCGCCGGCCTCCTTCAGGCGCCGGGCCACCTCGTCGGTGATGAGCGTGCCGTTGCTGCCGAACACCGGGCGCAGGCCGCGGGAGGCTGCGTGGGCCACCAGCTCGTAGATGTCGGGGCGCAGAAGCGGCTCGCCGCCGGAGAAGATCATGATCTTGAAGCCCGCCCGGGCAATTTCGTCGATCATCTTCTTCGCCTCGTCGGTGGTAAGCTCGCGCTCGGTGGCCTCCTCGGCGTCCTGGTAGCAGTGGACGCACTTCAGGTTGCATTGGTTCGTGGTCATCCACGATACGATCATGTCGGGGTCTCCTCTCCCACGCATGGACGCGGCCTCAGGCTGACGGCTCACGTGCCGCAGGCTCGACGGCAGGTTTGCCGCGCGTTCGGCCGCAAGGTGGTTTCAAGGATACCCAGAGCGCTTTCCGCAGGAATCGCCCGAACGGGCTAGGTTGGAAGGACGCCGCGGGAGATGAGGACGCGCACCTTAACCCATCTGCAGGGCGAGAGTGCGAACCGCATCGGCAAAAAGGCGCTCGCGGGCGTCGTCGGTGCCCAGGCGCGCCCAAGGGGCGTCGCGGGTGATGGCGGCCAGATCGGCGACGGCGTAGAGGAAGACGCCATCGAGGGAGGCGACGCGATGATCGATAAGCGAGCCATCCGCGCTGGCGTCGACGAGCAGCATCGGCCGGCCCCGTCGCAGGCGGACGACGCCCTTCATGAGGCGACGATCGAGCGAGGCGCCTTCCACAGCGCTTTCCGCCAAGACGATATCGGCATCGACGAGCAGCGCCGAGAGCAGCTGGGGATCGGCCACGGGCGCGCCGAGCACGCGGGCGGCCTCCTCGCAGTTCCCATCGCCGAGCACCTGGAAGCGCTCTACGCCGGCGCCGAGGAACGCGCCGGCGAGGGCCAGCGAGAAATCGCCCGCGCCGGCAGCAAGCACGCACCGGCGCTCGAGATGGCCGAACACGCGCCGGGCCAGCTCCACGGCCGTCTCGGCCAGCGCCGCCGTCGAGGCGGACGCATCCGCCGCGGACAAGGCGCTGGACAGACCGGAGGCCGCCGCAGCGAGCCGGGTCAGGGCATCGCCCAGCGTGGCCGCCTTCCGCGCCTCCGACAGGGCGCGCGCCCAACAGGCGGCCAGAGCGTCCGGCAAGCCCGGCGCGCCGAGAGCCCCGCGGCCTCCCGGCTGCGACAGCTCTCCCGCAGCGGCGAGCCCGTCGCATTCCCCGGGAAGCGACGCGCCTTCCCGGGGTCCCCGAGCGAACTCGTCCAGGCCGCACAAGGCGGCGAACAGGTGAGAGGCCGCATCGATCCCCTCGGCGAAATAGAGCGCGCCGGCCACCTCCCCCTCGGCCACAGCGCCGAAAAGTCCGGCGGCGATATCGTAGGCGTCGCAGCCCTCGTCGGCCACAGCGTACAGCTCCAGCCGGCCGTCCGCGGCCACGAAAAGCCCCTCGCTCAGGCTCCGGTGCCCCGAGACGGCGCCGAGCAGCGCGCGGCGGGCGGCGGCGTCGGCCAAATGCTGGCTCGCCGATGGGAACACCGGGCGGCGCGGGTTCACGCCCGCAACGAACAGACCCATGGCTTACCCCGCCGACACCGCGATGAGCAGCACTGCCGCCGCAAGGCCGGCAATGGCCAAAGCGTCGCGGGTTCTCGCCGACGCGGCCCAGGGCGCCAGAAACGACAGGGCGCAGAACGCCGACCACACGGCCGTCGTCACCAGGGAGAGCGCCACGCGCGGCACCAGATAGCCCAAGTTGCCCTCGGTGCCGATCTGTGCCATGGCCGCATAGAGCGCCACCAGGTGCGTGAACCCGATGAGCATGGCGGCGATGAGCACGGCCACGCCCACCAGCCCCGCCGAGCGCGAGATGAGGGCGAGCGTGTCCAGCGCCGGCGTGTTCAGCTCGAGCACCTTGGCGCTGCGGGCCGCCATGAGGCGTCGCTGGTACCAGTCGAGCGCGGCGGATACGGCCGAGGTGGCGAAGCAGGCCAGGGCGACGAACACGAGCACGATATGGGGCACGAGCAGCGGCCAGTGGTAGAAGGCCATGTTGTCGGCGCCCGCGGGGTCGAGGATGCGCAGCCACTGGGACACGAGGATCAGAAGCGCCACCACCGGCGCGGCGACGGTGGAGAAGGCCAGCCCACGGCGGGTGACGAGCAGCCCCACCGCCGTCACCACGGCGAGCACCCACGAGGCCAGCATGACGATGTTGGGGCCCGAAAGCAGCGTGCCTGCGGTGCTTACCGATTCCATGCCGATGACTGCGGAATGCGCTGCCACGGCGGTCAGATAAACGCCCTTGGCCGCCCGCGCGGCCCGACGGTGACCGCGCCTGAGGCCGAACGCCCCCAAGGCGCTCGCCGCGCCGTAGAACAAGATGCAGAGTATTTCGAAGACGAACAGGGTCATGAGCGCGCTATCCTCCCAGCCTGAGGGTTCAAGTCTATCCGAGGGCGCCTTTCCCGCCATCCCCCGTTCGGGCTAATCAGCGGCGGCGCAGCAGGCCGGTCTCGAAGCCGTAGGCCACCAGCGCCGCGCGGTTCGCGCGACCGCACTTCGTGGTCATGTGGGACAGGTGCGCCTTCACCGTCTGCTCGGAGAGGGTAAGGCGCCCGGCGATCTCCTTGTTCGAGAGACCGCCGGCGATGTAGTAGAGAATCTGCTGCTCGCGCAGGGTGAATACAGAATCGGGGTCGGCGACGAAGATCATCGGATGTCCTTGACGGGGCGCCCTTAGGCGAAGTCGTACAGATCCTTGGCGGCTTCCTGGAAGTCCGCATAGGCCTCGGCGGCGATGACCTCGTCATCCACCAACTCGAAGGAGCAGGGCTGGCCGTCGGCGTCCACCTCGGTCACTTCCAAGACTACCACTTCACCAGAGGAGGTAGCCGGATGCTCGTCATCCACCGGGAAGAAGAACCCGAACGAGCTCTCCCCCTTCAGCACGAGCCCCAGGAACTCTAGTTCCACCTGTTCGCCCTTCTCATCGACGAGCGTGATGGTGATGCCCTCTTCGGTAGGCGGGCAAAAGTTAGGAGCCGAACCTTCACGAACCATGTTCGCGCCTTTCTCTCAAGCGTGGAAGAGCGTAGAGGGACACGGGGTGCTGCTCACCAAGCGAGTTCCGCAGCGAACGAAACAGCCCAGTGGGCTGTTTCGCCGAGCGAGGACAGTACGCGCGACTGAGCAGTACCCCGTGGCCCGATCCCGGGAGAGCTGCTATTGCGCCCTTCCGTGGCGGTGCTTCTTTTTCTTGTTGTTCACCGGTTTGGGCTTGGCGGCCGCCGCCACCGCCGCGGCGTCGGGCGCCTCACCGGTCGCCTCGGTCTGCTCGGCCACGTAGGCCTCGGCGCGGGCGTTGGCCTCAAGACGCGCCAGAGGCACCTGGGCGATGCCGGTGGAGGCAGAGTGGTCGAACTCGAACAGGCCCACTTCCGTGCCGTACTTCTTCTGCAGCTTCGCGAACTTCGGCTCGCGGGTCTTCCACATACAGTAGAGCGGGCAGGCGATGGCGATGGACGAGTAGGAGCCGGCGATGAGGCCGATGGCCATGGCGAACGCGAAGTCCTTCAGCGTCTCGCCGCCGAACAGAAGCATCGCGAACACCGGGATGAACGAGGTGAGCGTCGTGTTGATGGTGCGGATGAACACCTGGTTCATGGAGTGGTTGGCCATGGTCATGAAGGTGCAGCGGATGTCCTCGCCCTTCATGTTGTCGTTGATGCGGTGGAACACGACCACGGTGTCGTAAAGCGAGTAGCCGAGAATCGTGAGCAGGGCGGCGATGGTGTTCGGGTTCACTTCCCGACCCACCAGTGCGTAGATGCCCACCACCAAGATGAGATCGTGGAACAGCGCGACGATGGCCATGACGCCCATCTTGTACTCGAAGCGGATGGCGATGTAGACGATGATGAGCAGGATGGACACGAGGAAGGCGATGAGCGAGCTTTGGATGACGCTCGCGCCCCAGTCGGGACCGATGGTGGTGACTTCGAAGTCGCTGGCGGTCATGCCGAGGGCCTCGGCCACCTGGTTGGCGCGGGCCGTGGCGTCCTCGGCCGAGGTGGTCGTGGTGCGCACGAGGAAGCCGGGCTCGCCGTTGGTCTCGGTGGTCTGGATGACGGCGTCGGGCTCGCCGGCGTCGTTCATGGCCTCGCGCATCTGCTCGGTGGTGATATCGCCGGTGCCGTGGAAGGCCACCGACGTGCCGCCGACGAACTCGATGCCGAAGTTCAGGCCGCGGAAGCCGACGATAGCGAGGCAAGCCACCATGGCTACGGCGGCCACCGTGAGGAACACGCGGCGGTAGCCGAGGAAGTTGATGTCGTGCTTGATGAAGCGGCCGCGGATCTTGCGCACGGTAGTGACGGCGACCGAGCCCGGCTCGCCCTCGCCCTCGGCGACGACGCGGGTCTCGGCGGCGTTCATCTGGGCCGCCGTCTCGGCCTCGGCCTCGGGCACGCCCTCGGCGGCGGCCAGCTCGGCGTAACCCTTCGACGCCTCGATGGAGTCCTTAATGCCCCAGAAGCCGGGGTGCTTCGCAATGACCTTCGGCGCGAGCAGGCGGATGAGCGGCGCCTTGAAGATGAGCATCATGGCGATGTCGCAGATGATGCCCAAGGCCAGCGTCATACCGAAGCCCTTGACGGAGGCGGCGGCGAGGAAGAACAGGCACAGCGCCGAGACCATGGTCACGAGGTCGGCGTCGATGGAGGTGAAGATGGCGTGCTTCACGCCGGTGATGGAGGCCGCCTTCACGGATCGGCCCATGCGGATCTCCTCGCGGAAGCGCTCCACGGTAAGGATGGAGGAGTCGGCAGCCATACCGATGGTCAGCACGATGCCGGCGATGCCCGCCAGCGACAGACTGAACAGGTGGAAGGCGGAAAGGGCCGCCAGGATGCCGAGGTAGAGCACGGCGAACACGGCCATGGCCGCGGCGGTGATGATACCGAGGCCCTTGTAGAAGAACAGCAGGTACAGCATGACGACCGCAAGGCCGATCAGCGCCACCACGACGCCGGAGACGAGCGCGTCCTGGCCAAGGGTGGGGCCGACGACCTGGGACTGGGCGTACTCGAAGGACACCGGCAGCGAGCCGGACTCCAGGATGGTCTGCAGCGCCTTGGCGTCTTCCAAGGAGTACTGGCCGGTGATGGACACCTCGCCGTTGGGGATTTCGGACTGCACGGCCGGGGCGGACTGCACCTCGCCGTCCAAGATGATGACAATCTTGCCGTGGTCGGCCACCAAATCGCGCGAGGCGTCGGCGAAGGCCTTGGCGCCCTGGGAGTTCAACGTGATGTTCACGCTGTAGTAGGTGCTGCCCTCGCTCTCGCGGCCGATGGTGACGTTGGTGATGTCGGCGCCGGTGACGATGGGCGTGTAGGTGCCGGCCTCCACGGCCATGTGCTCAACCTGGCCCGAGGGGAAGGCGTTGCCGAACTCGTCGGTCACCGTGCCCTCACCGGAAGTCTGGCCGGAGTCGATGGCGTTCTTCACGTCCTCATCGGTGAACGAATCCAGGCGGGCGAACTCCAGCGAGCCGGTGCGCCCGATGGTGGCGAGCGCCTCTTCCGTGTCGGCCAGGCCGGGGATCTGCACGAGAATCTGGTCGTTCCCCTGTTCCTGCACCGTGGCCTCCGAGGCGCCCAGCGCGTTCACGCGGCTCTCGATGATGGCGCGGGACTTCTCCATGTCCTCGGGGGTGACCGGCGCACCGTCCGTGGACTTCGCCGTGAGCACCACCGACAGACCGCCCTGGATGTCCAGGCCCTGGTTGATCTTCTCGTTGGGCGGGGTGAACAGCACCACCGACACAACGATGAGCAGAGTGGTGAGGATGAGAAGCCACACGTTGCGGCGATCCGCCGTACGGGCCGGCTTCTTCTTGACGTTGCGTTCCAATGCCATGGGATGCGACCTTCTTCTTTCGCGTTCCGTTCTCCTGCGCGTTCTTTATACCGCGCGTTCCTTCTCTCTTGCGCGAAGAGCGCCCAAGCCTCCCCCGAAGCGGCGCTTTCACTTCAACTTGCCTATTGTGCCACAAATGAACCGAAGGTCAACGCCTGATTCTGACATCACGACAACTAATGCGGCATAATCGGGAGCGCCTCGGGAGCCTCAGGGGCGCGCCCCAACGTGACAACGCTCCTCCGCTCGGCGGCGAACCCGTGAAACGAGCGTGCTCCAACGCCAGAAGACCCCTCCACCCGGCGACGAGCGCGCCAAACGAATACACCCGCCTTCGCCTCAAGGCCGCAAGCTATCAATCTGGCTTGGAAATTGGCTTGGAAATCACGAAACATCGGAATACAGAGGGAAACGAACCCTACGATCGTCCAAAATGGCTTGGAAATCACGAAACATCGGCGATTGGCGCCTCTCGGCAGGCTATTTCCTTCATTTTTCTGAAGTTTCCCCAGGTGACGTATTACAACGAAACGCCTTTTTCGCTTTTAGCGCCGATGTTTCGTGATTTCCAAGCCATTTGAAGGCTGAGCACATGCGCTTTTGCCCCTAAACCCGATGTTTCGTGATTTCCAAGCCATCCGAGGGCCGGCAGGTTGCGGCGATGACGCCCTATCACGCACCCAACAGCGCCACGAGCTCGCGGCGGTTCGCGACGCCGCACTTCTCGTAGATGTGGCTCATGTGGGCCTTGAGGGTGCCCTCGGCGATGAACAGCTCCTGCATGATGGCCGGGCCGTTCTTGCCCTGGGCCACCAGCACCAGGATCTCGGTCTCCCGCGGGGTGAGGCGGGCGTGCTCGGCCAGCTCAGCCGCCCGCTCGTCGCGCCGCAACTCTTCCGGGGTCTTCTCCACGAGACCGCCCGCGTCCAGGATGCGCACGCCCCAGCGGCTCGCCAGCTCCTTCTCGGACAGCAGGATGAGCGTGGCCGCCAGCATCATGGCCACCACCGCAACCGCGATGACCGCGTCCTGGGCGCCGGCGTTCATGCCCGCGGCGGCCATGGCCTCGGCGACCCCCTTGCCCCAGATGACGAACACCTGCTCGGCACCTTTGATGGCGGCGAAGATGACGACCGTGACCCCGAGGCGCTTGGCGATGTCGTACAGAAGCAGCGCCACGATGATGCCCACGAGCGAGTAGCTCATGGAGATGAGGTAGCTGGACACCGCCGTGCCGAAGACGCCCTCGACGGGCACGAGCAGAAAGCCGCACACGATAAGCACGAGCGGCGAGCGGTACAGCGTGCCGATGTTGAAGCGGTTCGAGAAGAAGTAGGCGCTTGCGAACAGCACCGCCATGACGATGGCCGTCGAGACCGATGAGTGCATACCGGCGCCGGCCGCCAGCTGGTGCTGGCGCAGCCCGTAGGCGAAGGAGTACAGGGCCAGAAGCACGAAGATCTTCCACGGGTAGGTGAACTTCGGAATGACCGGCGAGGGGCGATCGGCGACGGGCAGCGCCGAGAAGGCACGGCGCAGGCAGAGCAGCGCCACCAGCATTTCGTAAAAAGGACTCAGCAGGTCGT
>OLQL01000514.1_pt1 | contig 40965 bp, 27 predicted proteins | sample 1672971 | NCBI WGS metagenome assembly OLQL01 (sample SAMEA3136742, study PRJEB25190) | human gut metagenome | biome: human gut; feature: human-associated habitat; material: faeces | place: Austria | collected 2013
GCACCCTTGAGCATGTCGAACATGCCGATGGAGTTGACGGTGCTGGGTCTGGTGCCTTCCATGAAAAGGGTCCTTCCTTGCGCCGTCCGGAAACATGTGACCAACAGGCGCATACAGTAAAAAATGATCCATTTATAAGGATATAAGGCTAGTATAATGCTTTTTGTGCACACTGTCAATTTTGAATTGCCCACCGCCGGGTGGCAATTGTTGTCTTTACCGATAAAAAAGCCCGGCAGAAGGGCCAAATTTCTGGGCAGACGGCACAGGCTGCCGGATGGAAAAAACAAGATGTGCAAGATTTAATTGCCAAAAATGGAAATTAAATCTTGCAAAGGTATTGCATTGCCAATGGCGGTATTGTATACTGAACACAATCGAAAAAGCGGCACGGTCCCGGGGGGGCCCGGCTGCAGGAATGTAAAAAACAGTGACGTGGAGGCTAACATGGTTCATTCGCTGTATCAGTCTCTGAACAATCTGGAAACGCTCTACGCAGACCGGATTGGTATCCGCTATTATGATGAGGCCAAGGGCGGCGTGGTGGAGGTGCCCTTCCGGCAGTACGCTGCAGACCTGCGGCGGTTCGTGGCATTTTTGCGCAGCCGCACCCCGAACCCCCTGGGGCAGCGAGTGGCCATCCTGGCCCGCAACAGCTACCACTATATGATGTGCCTATACGGCGCAGTGCTGGCCGGAGCTGTGGCGGTGCCCCTGAACACCGGCAAGAACTGGGACGAGATCCGCTACGAGCTGGATCTGGTGGAGCCGGTGTGCGTGCTCCATGACGGCGAGTACATGAGCCGGGAGCCGGCCCTGGGCCAGGCGTACGGGGACCGTCTGGTGCCTATGGACGCCTTTACCGCCTTTGAGCCTGCGATGGAGATCACCGAGGTGCCGGACCTCAGCGCAATGGCTTTTATCATGTTCACCTCCGGCACCACCGGCCGCAGCAAGGGTGTTATGCTGTCCCAGAAGAACCTGTTCACCGCCATGCCTGCCTTCCTGACCCCCTTTGAGGATGTGCGGAGCCAGACCGGCTGGAACACCGACGCGTTCAGCTCTCTGTCCTGCCTGCCCATGTTCCACATTTCGGCCATGACCAGCCTGGTGTCCTGGAGCATCACCGGCCACTGCGTGAACCTGTGCAACGACCTGAAATATTTCTACCGGGACCTGGGGGCCATGCGGAGCGACGTGATGGCTGTGGTGCCGGTGCTGCTGAAGAGCATTTATCATGATGTGATGAAGGGCAAACGGGAGCGTCTGAACGGCCTGCGTATGCTGACCTGCGGCGCAGCCATGTTCGACCCTGCCATGCTCCAGGACCTGATGGACCGGGGCTTCTTCATCGCCCAGATGTACGGCCTTACCGAGACCTGCGGTGACGGTGCCTGGAACTCCTCCCAGGAGGAAAAGTACCTGACCAGCGTGGGCCATGTGGACGACAGCTGCCAGTACAAGCTGGAGGACGGGGAACTGTGCATGCGTGGTGACCCGGTGATGCTGGGCTACTACAAGAACGAAAAGGATACGCACGCCGTGCTCGACCCCGACGGCTGGCTCCACACGGGCGACATGGGAACGGTCGATCCCGACGGCACGCTCTACATCCGCGGCCGCTCCAAGACGATGATCCTCACGGGAAGCGGTCAGAACATCTATCCCGAGGAGATCGAGGACAAGCTCAACAACATGTACCTCGTACTCGAATCGCTGGTGCTCGACGCCGGAAACGGCAAAATCAAGGCGCTCGTGGTCCCCGACTACGAACAGGCCGAGGCCGAGGGCGTGGACAAGGCCGACCTGCCGCAGATCATGCAGAACAACCTGCAGGAACTCAATGCACAGCTGGCCGCCTACGAGCGGGTCACGGACATCACGCTCTACCCCACCGAATTCGAGAAGACTCCCAAACGAAGCATCAAACGCTATTTGTACGAACCATCGCTGTTGAACAAATAAAAGACACGGACACAGGCAGGTAACCAATTGGATTCTCTATCCCAAAATTCTTCATAGTCACTGAATCCATTCTAACAATGAGGCGTCACTAATTAGTACGGTTACCTGCTTTCTTTCACAACCCGACTCCCGAGAAAGGAGCCGGGTGTTTTTTCGAATCGGCGCATTCCGGCAAAGTTCAAACAAGTTTGGCTTTGCCCGCAACTTTCACTATATTTACAGAATACAGGATGCGTCTCGGCAAAGCTCAAACAAGTTTGGCTTTGCTCGCAACTTTCACTATATTTGAAGCATGAAAATCCAGAAAAAGCAAGCCATCGGTGAAAACCTGCTCTACGTGATGGTCTGGGCGGCCATCATACTGGTCCCGGTCCTCAACTCGCAGATGATGTCCGAAATGCACGTCAACCTGGAAAACGTGCTGATCGCATGGCGGCAGATCGCCCCCTACCTGATCATCTTCATCATCCACAACGCCATCCTCGCCCCGCGCTACATGCTCCGGCGGAAATACGGCAAATACCTCGTGAGCAACCTGGCGCTGATCATCAGCGTCTTCTGGCTGGTGCAGGTCTACGAGGACCACCTCTCGGACCACCTACTCAAACAAAACGATCCCGAGGCGATCGACGCCTACCGCAAGGCCTCGTTCTCGAACCTGGAGATGTACTGGAGCGTAGTGCTGGGATTCTTCATGACCGGGGCCAACACGGGTATCAAGCTGATATACCAGTCGATGCGCGACGAGCAGCAGATGGAAACCCTCAAGCGTCAGAACCTGCAGGCCGAAATGGATTACCTGAAATACCAGATCAACCCGCACTTCTTCATGAACACGCTCAACAACATCCACGCGCTGATCGACATCGACACCGAGTCGGCCAAAAACGCCGTGATCGAGCTTTCGAAGATGATGCGCTACGTGCTCTACGAGTCGGGCCGCGAAATCATTTCGCTCAACCGCGACATCCAGTTCCTGAAAAACTACATCGAACTGATGCGCATTCGTTACACCGACGCCGTGAATATCAGCGTGGAGTCCCCCGGCAACCTGCCCGAACAGCTGTCGATCCCGCCGCTGCTGCTGATCGTCTTCGTCGAAAACGCCTTCAAACACGGCGTAAGCTACAACCACCCGTCGTTCATCCGCCTGAAGATCGAATACGCCGACGGACAGGTGACCAGCACGCTCACCAACAGCCGCCACACCGCGCAAAGCAGCAAACACCCCGCAGGCATCGGACTGGAAAACGTCCGCAAACGCCTCGAACTGATCTACGGCGCGAAGAACTATTCGCTGGAAATCAGCGAGGAGGAGAAAACCTATACCGTAAAACTCGTAATCCCGACGCTCAATGCTTAAATGTATCGCCATCGACGATGAGCCGCTGGCTCTGCGTCAGCTGACAAACTACATCTCGAAAATTCCCTACCTGGACCTCGCCGCAAAATACAACAACGCCCTGGAAGCACAGCAGATGCTCGCAGGGGAGAAGGTGGACCTGATTTTCGTCGACATCAACATGCCCGACCTGAACGGCGTGGATTTCGTCCGCGCGCTGATCGACCGCCCGATGGTGATTTTCACCACGGCCTATTCGGAATACGCCGTCGAGGGATTCAAGCTCGACGCGGTGGATTACCTGCTCAAACCGTTCAGCTTCGCCGATTTCAGCCGTTCGGCCGCCAAGGCCAATTCGCTCTACGAACTCCGTCACAACCAACGCCCGCCGCAGGAGGGGGAATCCGAGGCGCTGCCCAAAGACAAGGAGTATATCTCGGTGAAGGCCGACTACAAGGTTTCACTGGTGAAGATCAGCGACATCGTCTACCTCGAAAGCGAAGGCGAATACGTGCGCATGCACCTCGCCGACGGAACGACCATCACCACGCTGTTCCGGCTCAAGAACATGGAGACGGCGCTTCCCTCGGAGTCGTTCATGCGCGTGCATCGTTCGTACATCGTCAACCTGCGCACGATCAAGGCCTACGTCAAAGGGCGCATCTTCCTCAACGACACGGAGTACGTACCGATCGGCGAGAATTACAAGGAAGCCTTCCAGGGATACATCGACAAGAATTTCCGAAATCTGTAGCGATTCGGCCGGAAGAACCCGCAAGAGGGACGGTCAATCGCCGGAAAGATCCGGGAAACCGCCGAGCTGGACATACTCCCCGTCGCGGTATTCGCAGCAGTAATGCCGCAGGCCGTTGGTCAGAATGACGTAGCGAGCACCCAGCACCGAATTGTAACGCACGGCCTGCGCGAGCGTCTGGTCGTTGATCGGGATGCCCGGGGCCTTGCATTCGGCCAGGAGCAGCGGCTCTGCCCGGTCGCCCACGACCACCACATCGGCCCGCTGGGGCTGGCCGTTGAGCGCCACGGCATACTCCTTGACGATGCGTTTGGGCTGCACGCCGCAATGCGCCGTCAGGTAAGCGATCAGATGCTGGCGTACCCACTCCTCGGGAGTCAGCACGAGGTAGACTCCCCGCAGGGAATCCCAGACCTCCACGCCGTCGCCGCGGCGGCGCGCACGCAGCCGGATGGCAGGAAAATTGAGTTTGGGCAGCCCGGACATCGCAGTATCGAAAAATTTCTGTATCTTTACGGAGGACAAATATACGAACTTATGCGGACTATCCTTTCGACCATAGCGCTTTTTTCCCTCTGCGGGCTTTGCGCACAGGAGTACACGCCCACCTACGGACGCGAACTGCCGCGCGGCGAGATACTCGCCTACCCTTCGGCCGAAGCGGCCACGGCGGCCGACGGCGGCGACAACCGCTACTTCACGCGGCTGACGGAATGGAACCTCAAGGACAACGTCTTCTCGACACCGTTCACCGTTCCGTTCGCGTGGGCCAACCGGCAGGTGCTGTTTCACCTGGGATGGGCGTCGGGCGACTACGAAGTACGCGTGAACGGCAGCCCCGTCGCCTACAACGCCGACGGCAACGCCCCGGCGGAAATCAACATCACCAGGCAGGCGAAAGAGGGCCGCAACATGCTCGAAGTCATCCTCGCGCAGCCGTCGTCCGTGGCGCCGCTCGAAAGCTGGAAAGAGTCCCCGGCGCCCGCCATCGGCGGAGCCTGGCTGATGAGCCAGCCCACGCTGCGCGTGCGCGACGTGGTGACCAGGACCCGGATCGGCGAAGACGGCAACGCCACGGCGGAGATCGCCGTCGTGGTGAAAAGCGAGGCCCTCAACCCGCGCTCCTCGCGCATCCACTACCAGCTGCTCACGCCGACGGGCGAAAATGCCGCGGCCGGGCAGAAAGACGTCACCCTCGACATGCGCCGCGAAGACACGCTGCGTTTCCTGGCCCGCATTCCCTCGAACCTGCTGTGGAGCGCCGAACTGCCCACGCAGTACTCGCTGCGGCTCAAAACCCAGCACGAAGGCCGCTACGCCGAATATCAGGAACTCCGCCTCGGCTTCCGTACGGTGGAGATGCAGGACGGGCGGATGTCGCTGAACGCACGTCCCGTGACCTTGCGCGTACGCGAAGTCCCCGCGACGATCTCCGAAAACGAAATCGCGGCGCTGCGCGAGCAGGGATTCAATACGCTCAAGCTGCTACCGGGTCCCATACCCGAATCGCTGCTGAACTTCTGCGACGTGCAGGGCCTCTACGTGATTGCGCAGGCACCGATCGACACCCGCCGCAGCGGGGAATCGCGCCGCAAGGGCGGAAATCCGTCCAACGATCCCGAATGGCAGCCGGCCTACCTCGAACGCACGGAAAACAGCTATCACACCACAAAGCGCCATCCGTCGGTGGTGGCCTTCGCGCTGGCCGCCCAGTCGGCGAACGGCATCAACCTCTATGAAAGCTATTTGAATATGAAGCGCTTCGGCGATTCGCGGCCTTTTATCTACCCGGACGCCGGCGGCGAGTGGAACAGCGACAAACTGGCGCTGGAATAACTCCGAAGGTCGAAAAAGCAGAATTTTTTCAAAATTTTTCCGGCAAAATTTTTGGAGATATAAAAATTATAGCTACCTTTGCACTCGCAATCGAATAACGATTGATGCCTCTTTAGCTCAGTTGGTAGAGCACGACACTCTTAATGTTGGGGTCCAGGGTTCGAGCCCCTGAGGGGGTACAAAGCAAAAGACTGATAATCAATGATTATCGGTCTTTTTGTTTTTAGTGCGTTGCCCCTGCTGTCAGCAATTCGAGGGTGGAAAAGGGACATTTAAGGGGAAATGTTTACCCTTTTGTTTACCCCGTTTCTCGAAGGGTAAACAGAAAGTCATATCTTCTGCGCAACAAGCGTAAACAAATGACTATCAACACGAATGTAATATTCCGCAAAGACAAAATCAAATCAAACAATACCGCACCGATACACATTCGGTTTACCCTAAATCGTAAGATTCGCTATGCAAGCACAGGCATCACGATTCATATAAGCGATTGGGACTTTGAAAATCAACGCATTAAGGATAAAACACCCGAATTGCAGGCGTTGCAACTCCGCATCGACACCAAAATCGACGAACTCCGCCGCAAAATCAAACGCCTTGAAGCATTGGAGGTAGAGGTTACGCTCGACAATCTTTTGGAAACAAACGGACTGAAAATCAACTGCACGGTCGGCGAATATCTGAAACAGACTATCGATATACAGAAACTTATAACGTTGGAAATAGTCCCTAATTACAGGACGAACTATGCAGAGTTTGCACGGGACATATTCCTATTCTCCTACTACACGGCAGGCATCAACTTTACGGATATGGCTACCCTGCGTTATTGTGATATTGTGGACGGCAGGATTTACTACTCCCGCCATAAGACGCAAAAATTGCTGTCCTTTCAACTCGTACCGAACGCCATGCAGATTATCGAAAAATACAGCAAGGCCAACCATGCACAGGAAGATTATATCTTTCCGATTCTCAACCGCTCGAAACACAAGACGGCACGGCAGATTTTCAACCGAACGCACAAGGCTTTGCGGAAAGTCAATCGGGAATTAAAGACGCTGGGAGAACAGATAGGAGTGGAAATGCCATTGACTACCTATGTTGCGCGGCATGCGTTCGCTACCGTGCTGAAAGGTCAGGAGTGAATATTGCAATCATTTCCGAATCGTTGGACATTCCGGCCTATCGACTACACAGATTTACTTGGACAGTTTCGAGAACAGCCCAATCGACGCGACGACGCAGAACTTGTTGTGAACGAAAAAAGGGCACTCCAATCGTCAGCCGGTCTCTTCTTTATTCGGGAAGCGAGGCGTGAAGTCCTATGCACAAGCCAGATAGCCGTGAGGTTCAATACCCCATCTTCGGTGATGTACGGCTGCTTGACGGCATCGGCTATAGTGACCGCCGAGATCCCTCGGTTAACCGCCACCTTGAACTCCCCGGATGTCAGGTCAGGTCGCGTCACTCGCCTCTCCCCAAAAAACATCCGCAAAAGCAAGCCAAACAGCTATTTCAAAGTCATCATAATAAGTTAAAAAACTGCATATATCATGGCATTGGCCGAATATGTATAATTATTACCTAAATTGATACCGGTAGCCTTATGTTAGATCTGTAACTTTGCAGCGTTTTAATTTTATCCAAAGTAAAGTGGAAGGGAAAACGATTCTGGTTGCCGAAGATGTTGCAAGCAATTATCTGTTTATTGACATATTATTACGTAGTGAAAACTACGACGTTATTCATGCAATGAATGGGTATGAAGCAGTCGAAACAGTCCGGCGGCAGGCCGTTGATCTGGTTCTTATGGACCTGAAAATGCCAGTCATGGACGGACTGACCGCAATCGAAAAAATACGGGAATTCAAGCCCGATCTTCCGATCATCGTGCTGACCGCATCAATACTTCCCTCGAATCGGGAGACTGCCTTTCATGTCGGTTGCAATGACTATATGACAAAGCCGATTGATTCCAAATTTCTGATGGAAACCATCGCTAAATATTTTGATGGGATCGGAGTCCGATAATTATCAGAGTATGAACATACAACTAATAACGAAATGAATGTTTTTGAAAAAATTGCACGGGGGGGGGGCATGTTTGCCTGCCTACATTTCTCCTCAAATAGAGATCGTGAATGTAAGTATTGAAGCCGGGTTTGCGAGTTCGGGAGTCGACGGTGATATTCCGGACAAGAATGTCGAGGACGAAGGCGACGAATGGTAGAAATAACAGGAATTTTAAGGATGAAGACCATTATTTATTTGTCGATGTACATTGCGCTGACCGCATTCGCATCGTGTTCAAAGAATCCCATTGACGAAGAACCTGCCCCAGCCCACCCCACAGCCCGCACTTTCAAAGTTTCATTAGGCGCAGAAGCACCGGGAACCCGCACCAGTCTGAACGAAGAAACGGGAGCAATGTCATGGGTAGACGGCGACGCTGTCAGCCTGCATGTCGTAGACAAATCGGGCGTCGTATTGCAGGAAAACCGAAAGTTCATATATAACGCCGAAACCCACACATTTGAAGGCGAGTTTACCAGTCACCCCGAAATTACCGACTGGGAGGGAGACCGGTACTCCGCATGCGAATGGTACGCTTACTATCCGTATTCCCCGAACCATACGAGCAACGCCATTTTCGGAACGATTCCAACCGTGCAATTAGGAGGAAAAGTGTCGATCGAGGGCTACAATCTTTTCGGCAAAAATTACGATTTCATGATTTCGGATCTGACATCAGGCAATTATGCCGAATCGGCTGACGGCATCGTACTGCCAACCGGCGGAATTAATCTTAAGTTTCAGAAATCGAAAGTCACTATCATCCGTCTGACGATTCCAGCCCTCCCGGAAGAACAGGCTACGGTCCTCGGAATACCGGCAGGTGAACAAGTGACCCGCATCGAAATAGCGGCTGCCGGTGACGGAGGTTACTACATGTCCGGAGATTTTGAATGTGAAAAAACTTTTGACGATTATCCGACATTTACGCATGTTACGGCACGCTCGGGAGAGAATTATGTAACATGGTACGCAAATTCAGAAACCGACCGGATAGATGTGTCTAAAGGCGGATGTATCTATTTCGTCGTAAACGGAACAAACACTCCGATAGCAACGGGCAAATTCCGGATACGCATCTTCACGACGAACGGTGAAATGCTACAAAGCTCCACAAAATCGATGAGTCTGACACCCGGAGCACTGAAAAAAATGACAATCAAATGGAGCGGCTGGTCGACGGTACGCAATCTGTCCGCGTCCGGCTCGGCTAATTGTTATGTCGTAAAACCCGGCGGCTCGTACAAATTCAAGACCTCGGTTCGCGGAAACGGCGTCGACACCCACTATAAAATAAGTGCAACGGAATATGCAACTATCAAAGGCAGTTTCACGGAGGCTGAAATCCTCGTTCAGGATCATGCGCAACTCATCTGGGAGGTAGCCAACACCACGGATGCGACTGATGCGTCCCAAGATGCGAATGTGATCGACGGCGCTCCCGTTTACAGCGGCGACGGTTATATCAATTTCAAAACGGGTACAGCCGGAGGCAATGCCGTCATCGCCATCGTCGATAACAAGAATACCGTTCTGTGGTCATGGCACATCTGGTCAACCGAAGATGCCGAGGCAATCATTAACTGTACGGCCATAACTCCGACCACCAAAATGATGGATCGTAACCTCGGCGCCGGCCGAAACGCGAATCTCGGCATCAAGATAGTCTCATCGAATTCGAGTACTCCCGTAGATTTCCTTGACCGCGGCCTGTTCTATCAATGGGGACGTAAAGACCCCTTCATCTACAATTTCACCAACGGAAAACGATATGGAGACGGCTCTGGATGGGAGCAGTTCTCTCAAACCGTGATTCCGGCGGAAGCAGAAGCCTCTGCCATTGCCTACAGCATCGCCCACCCGAGTAAATATATGCCATCCAAAAACACTACTACTTGGGACTGGTTTACAAACAATCAGGCTATTTCACGCGGAAATACTTTATGGAATGGAGGTATACTAACCAAAGAATCGCTGGAAACCTACAAGCAATCGGCACTTGCAACTGTCGATGCCAATAAGTCCATATTCGATCCGTGTCCGCTCGGATACCGAATGCCCATCTCCGGAATCTGGGGAAAGACGAACAGTATCACATCGAACACCGTCGGTTCATGGGCATATTACAACGGCAGCTGGATGAGAAATTCCACAGGATACACCAACGGCAGTTATTTTATCGAAGGAGACGGAGCCTATTCGTTCTATCCAAGCGCCTCGGCTTTGCAGAACCGCAACACAAGTTTCAATCTCGACACCAATCCGGGATTACGGTATTGGACGGCCTCGCTGAATGCCCAGACGGTAAACGATGAAACGGGTGTAAACACCTCGTATTACGGCGGTACGGTTTATATTACCAGCATCAGAAACGAACCGTTCAATTTTGCGCCGAAATCCGACGTTCGTCCGGTCAGGTGCGTTCAGATCGATTATTTCACCAGCCAAATCTACGAAAAATAAACTATGCATTCGAGTACAAATCGGATTATAGATATGATCTTATATCTTTAAATTGCTTCAGCATCGAGATTCACAACTTTCGGAAATTTCAACTCGCGATATGAATGCAGAGACATCAACTATTTCGGAATCGGGCTTCGACTAGTCATAAGATATTTCGCAAGGAACCCACGACCAGAAGATCGCCCCCTTCCCTTCATGCGATTCGAAACCTACATGGCCACCGGCGGCCTCTGTCAAAGCCTTGGCAATAGCGAGTCCCAGTCCTGTTCCCTGTGCAAAATCATCGAATTTATCGAACCGTTGGTAGACACGAGACTGATTGGCTTCGGAGATACCGATACCGGTATCGGCGACATAAAGGCGAATACCGCCATCACGACATTCATAGCCAAACCGGATCGTACCGCATGGTGTATATTTAATGGCGTTAGTCAGATAGTTGAACATAACCTGCGAGAACCGTTTTTTGTCCAGTTGTACATAACAGTGCGCATGAGGGTTCTCACACAAGAGCATCACATCCGGATTGGAATTCTGGTTGGCGGCCAATACCTTGAGCTCGTCAAAAAGATCGGTGAGATCGAATCTTTCCGGATAACGATCCTTATATCCGGCTTCGATTTTCGAGAGGTTCAGGATGTTGCCGATAATCTGCAATAACAGATTGTTATTATGCCGGATGATTTTTATAAATTCATTTTTCTCTTCCAGATTTTCTGTCGTAGTGAGTAATTCGGAAAAGCCTACGATGGCGTTCAGCGGGGTGCGGATTTCGTGGCTCATATTCGCCAGAAATGCCGATTTGAGTTTATCGGAACGTTCTGCATCCTTTTTAGCTTTATACAACTCCTTGAACAGACGGTGATGCACCGTCACGTCGTCCAAACGCAAAACGACACCTTCGAGTTCGTTGGCGGAATTGTATGCGGGAGTGGCGAATACTTCAATCGTTTTCCCGTCGCGCTCGAAAATCTTACTTTCCGTATGGCCGCTTTGCAAGGCTCGTGTCATGACGCAATGTGCGCATGGGACCTGTTTCCCGATTGTTTCATAGCACAAGCATCCGTCTTTGTACGCTCCGTCCGTCATGAATCTCATACGGGCGGCTTCATTACCCCACTGTACCCGATAATCGGGAGACAAAAAGACGAGTCCGGAATTGATATTGTCCAGAATCAACTTATTTTGCCGCATCAAATCCAAAATAGCGGTATTGTTACGACGGAATCCGACATATTCCAACGGAATGCCGGCTTCATCCCAACTAAAAGGACTCCCGCTGACCGTACAGTATTGCCATTGTGTATCGGCCGGTGTTTTCTCCCTCACCTCTATTTCGAACGGTTCGGGATTCCCGAAAATCATTTGCGCCTGTTTCTCCCGACACAACGCCACATCATCGGGATGCATATAGGAAAAATACTCGTCGGCGGAAATTTTTTTATCCCCGTTATAATCCGTAATCGGATCGTTGAACGATGCAAACATCCGGCTGCGCGTATCGAATCTCCACAGCCGAAGATTCGATGTCCGGATGGCTTCCTGCGCGATGCGCAGATGCCGTTCCGTCTGTTTGCGTTGATTGTGCAGTTGGGTCGTATCGGCGATGATGAAGAGATAGTTAATGACTTTACCGTTATCATCCAACACAGGTCGTCCGTGGCATTCGACATACCGGCTATTTGCATCGTAGACGTCGTCGTCAGGCTCATGGAGCGGCCGGTAGATGAAATCTTCCCGAATAGATTCCTTGCAGAGAAACGCGTCTTTGAATTTCTTCGGAAACCGGGGGTTGGTCAGTAATGTCCCTTTACAGTCGGCCGGTTCACCGAGTATCTCGCAAATCCGCCGGTTGCGCCGCCGCAGTGAACCATCGGTATTGTATATTTCAAGGCCCACAGGAAGTGCTTCGACAATGGTTTCGTTACGCCGCTCCTGCCCACGCATCAAATGATAGGTTTTACGCATGGCACATAAAATTTTCCGGTAACGATGGCCCATAAAAACAACAACCAGAATACCAAACGCAAATCCGGTCAATGCGATAACAAGCAGCGTCTGATAATTGGCAGAAACATTCAACATTGCACTCCCCCCCCCACAAAAATAGAACATAAATTATTGGAAATCAAATATTTTCAACATACCCACAACCACTTCCAAACTTTGTTTGAGATTTTGATCGGCGAAAACGACGAGTTATTTGACAGGCTGCATCTTTGTCAAATCCACATTCGCGCCGCTCTCTACCAACGGAGGTATTTCCGGGACCTTGCCATTTCGGATTTCCATGGGTGTCCCACCGAAATGTTTCCTACAGAAGATAATGAAATGCGATGTGGTCATAAATCCGTATTCGGCCATGATTTGTTTCAACGGAATCTCTTTTTTCATCAGTTTGCTTCGGATCTGAATCGCCATCTGCTGCTGCATCCACTTATAAGGAGTGACTCCGAAATTGATTTTAAACTGTTTACGAAATGTTTTTATTCCGTATCCCAAGCAAGCCGCAAGCTGTTCGGCGGTTCGCGAATGCGTGTAATTCGCTATTACCGATTCCGTGAAGTCCGGATTATATCCGATGAACGGGTAGCAGAACCGAGCACGCTCTTCATCGGTATAAAAATGCTTGAGAACCAAATATATCTCATGAGTTTTGATGAGGTAGATATGACTGCATGCAAGGCCTTGTTCGCGGTAATGGATTAAATCCTCTATAATGCGACTCATCTCTGCCTTGATAAGAACTCTGTCCCAACTTATATGACCTTCCGCTTTTTTCTTTATCAGCCGACAGATGCGCTCCTCCAGACAAGGAAACCTCACACCATTGAATTTCAGAAGCAGAAGATGGGCCGGCTCAATCACCCGGCCATGAAAATTCATATTCCGGGGCATGAAAAGCATCTCTCCGGCTACGACGGGTTTGTCTTGATATTGGAAAAAAGACAGCGCTATTTTTCCGCCCAATACGAATAATATGTAGTGGTCAGCCGTATTGTGTGAAAAACAGGAACCCACATTCGGCAAATACATATCTTCAAACCCGACAGGCCACTGCGGAGTATAGAACGGACAGATTGTTTGCTGTGTTGTACATAATTCGGGGGCGGTATTCTTCAAGGTCATAGTTATCCTATTAGTAGGATAACAAAATTAAAAAAAATGAAACCCTTCGATAAAGTACCAAATCAGAAAAAAGTATATTTTAGGGTATATTTTAGACACATTCACGCCAACACGTCCAAATAATCAGGGTGGTAGCAGTATCTGGATTATGTCTACACGATCAACGTTCAAATACAGCTTCTTCTGCTCATTTTCCGAAAAGAACGATCGGAAGCTTACTGTTTTTCAATAAACCGGTTACTCTGATCAGAGACCTTTTATCAGTCGATCAGCCGCATTTTTTCAAGATTCCCCGCTCCTTATAAATCGACGTTCTGGACAAAGAAGTTCGACCGATAAGCGTCGAGATACCCTGCTCGGAAAGTCGAGCTACACGCAATAACTCCTTCTTCGGAAAATAAATCCTACCGCCGATGCGGATACGATCTATATATCCCGAATTATACCACCGTTCTAATGTCCGATAGCAAATACCCAGCATAAGGACCGCGTATTTTTTAGCGACATATAGAGTGGGGGGGGGCGACTTACTTGATGATCAGATCCTCCACACGGACTTTAGGGACATAGTGTATGCCGTTCTTGCGGAAATAGCGACGGTCGTCGTTCTCGGAAATCTCCACCAATTCGATTTTCTCAATGCCTTTGCCGATGGCCAAGATCAGCAGCGGCTCGGACTCCAGATGGAATTTCTGCCGGATCCGCTCTTTGTCAAACGCTCCGATACAGATGCCGTTCAATCCGATTTCAGCCGCCTGGAGCAGCATGCTCTGGACCGAAATACCCAAATCGATATCGACGTAACGATCCTCCGGAACCGTCGAGCAGACGATGATAAAAGCATTCGGTTCGGTTCCCGGAAGCGGTAAATGAAGTTCGGGCAAGGCTCCCCCGAGGCGGATTTCAGCCAACACCCCGGGCGCCTCGTCCGCCAGGACGGGCCGGAACCGCAGGACCTGCCGATTCCGCGCCGAGGGGATGCGGGTATTCACCCCGATAATGCGGCGAAGCTGGTCTTCACGCACGATGAAGCGGGGATCGTAACCGCGATGGCTGCGGTTTTTAAGCAACAGCCGGCCCAACGTCACCAGCGGCCTGCGACTGGACTGGCCGGATGCCGAACGGGCCAGGTACTCTTCCATTTTTCGGCCTAAATAATCATCTGCCATTTTTCATCGAATGATATAAACAAGGACAAAGATACGCAATCCGTCCGCATTCCACCAACCCGGAGGCCATTTTCAGTCCGCAATATAGGTTGACGACAGTCAAATGTACTTCAACCTGCCGGTATGAAGTACCGGATTCGGCCGGCCGAAAAGAAATAATTTGCATTATCTTTGCGTTTGTCCGACGAACGCCCGATGTCCCAACGCAAGATTATCCATATCGACATGGATGCCTTTTACGCATCCGTAGAGCAGCGCGACCGCCCCGAATACCGGGGCCGCCCGGTCGCCGTCGGGTATGACGGACCGCGCGGGGTCGTCGCCACGGCAAGCTACGAGGCACGTCCCTATGGAGTTCATTCGGCCCTTTCGTCCGCGCTGGCGAAGCGGCTGTGCCCGGAACTGATCTTCGTTCCGGCACGGTTCGATGTCTACAAAACCGTTTCACAGCAGATTCGCGCTATCTTCGCCGAATACACCGAACTCGTGGAACCCCTCTCGCTCGACGAAGCGTTTCTCGACGTGAGCCACGCCCGTTCGGCGACGCTGGTCGCCCGCGAAATCAAAGCCCGCATCCTCGCCGAAACCGGGCTGACGGCCTCGGCCGGAATCTCGGTCAACAAGATGCTGGCAAAGATCGCCTCCGACTACCGGAAACCCGACGGACTGTTCACGATCCCGCCGGAGCGGATCGAGGAGTTCGTGGCCGGGCTGCCCATAGAACGCTTTTTCGGCATCGGCGAGGTGACAGCCGAAAAGATGCACCGCCTCGGCATCCGTACGGGAGCCGACCTGCAGCTCTGGAACGAAGCGGCGCTCGTGCAGCAGTTCGGGAAGGCCGGGCACAGCTATTACGGCTATGCCCGGGGCATCGACGAACGGGAGGTCACACCGAACCGGGTCCGCAAGTCGCTCGGGGCCGAAACGACCTTTGCCGAAGACACGGACGACCGGGAACAGCTGCGGCTCGAATTGTCGGCCGTGCGCGAGGAGGTCTGGAACCGGCTGATGCGGCATGAATTCAAGGGAAAGACCGTCGTCCTGAAGCTCAAGTTCGACAACTTCCGGCAGATAACCCGGTCGAAGACCCTATTCACGTCCGTCGATTCCTCCGAAACGCTCCGGCGCGTGTCGGAAGAACTGCTGACGGCTGTGGATTTCCACGGGCGCAAAATCCGCCTGATCGGCCTTACGGTCGGCAATTCGCCGGAGGCCTGCCCGGAATGCGTGCAGCTGCGGTTCGACTTCGAGAACCCGGAACCGTAAAGGCTCTTGTCATCATCGGGAACGGTATGACCTTTGCAGCACCCCGCCCAAAAAGGGAGCCATGAAACATACCGACAAAACAAGAGCTGGACAAACCGCCGCACGGCAGCCGGAACCGGCGCAGGAAACCACCGTAACGCAAATCACCCCCGACGACGTTCTCACCGACGGAGGCCCTATCACGCCCGCAACCGGAGACGGGACACCCACCGAACGGCAGCTGGAACAGGACGTGGTGATGGTCAATCCGTCGGTCGACAGCATGGAAAGCCGGGGATAGACTATCAGACGCCCAACAGAGGGGAGGGGCAAACGAGCGACAGACGGCAACGTCCACACTCCGTTAGCTATCAATCACAAACAATCCGCGGGAAACCGGCAGTCCAGCCGATTCCCCGCGGAAACAGTCATTCACTCTCCCCTACTTGTTATACCGGATACAAAGGTAGTTGATCGCATTGTTTTGCCCCGGAACGATCTCGCCTCCGCTATAGGCAGTTGCGGTTCCGGCGTTGTTTTCCGCAGCTTTCAAGCGGATATACACCTTCTCCAGACCCAGCATGTCGAGCGGCAGCGGCATGGAAAGATTCTTCCAGCCCGGCAGTTGTGTCAACAACGTATTGCCCCAAACCGGCAGGTCGGGAACGGTATAACGTCCTATTTCAGTCCATGCGCCAAGCATATCGCCGTGCGTCGACCACTCGGCCACCCAGTAACGGGGCGCACCGGGATTCCAGCAGTTCATGACGCCCAACTGCATGGAAAGCTGCGTAGTCTGCACATCGGCCGTCGAGAAAGAAACGATCCACGCCTGGCTCCGGTTGTTATCTTCGTCCCACCATTTGGAGGCGACCAATGCCGCATTCGCCAACGCTCCCTTGTTGTCTGCATTAGGATCATTTTTCTCAATGCCGGTGATAGGGCCGAGATAAGAATACGAAGTAGTCTTACTGATCGTATTCGCGCCGTTTTCGCCCTGCAGGGAATAGGTCAGCGAACCTTCGCCGACCGTAGGCGCCACAGCATTGTTTTCGATCTTGGCCTCGGGCATGTTCGACCACTCGGCGATCACGGCCGAGAATCCGTTTTCAAACAAAGGATCGACTGCAATATCGTCCCGCGTGAGCGGACGGATCTGGTAACGCCCGATATTACCGTCTTCCTCGAAACGCTGGAATTCGTCATGCACGACGACACCCGATATATCTCCCGAACCATGAGGAATTTCGCTGCCGTCACGACGCCACGGACATCCCAGGTTAACCATCATGTAGAGATCATTTCCATGAATATCGCGAACCACCTGCGGGTAGGTATCTATGCGCTGCTGGTTGTAAGCGGACCCGTAGCCCTCGTTGAGCGGAGTGAACGGACCTGCGCCGATGGGCAGTTCGCACTGCCGAAGCGTCACGAACGTATAAATATCGTCATCGGTGAGTTCCGCGATGGTTCTCTCCTTTTTCGGCAGATCACCTGCCGTCCCCGCAACGGAAGTCAGCACTTTGGCAGACGTTACCCCCGTAATCTTATAGCGGGCCGGGCCGGGCACGATATCGTCGACCTGTTCGCTGTTGACCGTCGTACCTTTCAGCAATACCTGCACCTTGCTGTAACGGGTGAAGATGTTGTCCTCCTTGGTCGAGGTGACGAGTTTGATACCATATTGGCCGTCGAGACTCTCAATGTACACCGTTTTTTCATTGACACTGTAATCGATCTTGGTCGTGGTCGTATGCGGGTTGGACGCAACGTTGGGATTTCCCTTGTCGCTGACGACATACCCCTCCAGGATAATATCGTCGTAAATCACGCTGCCCGACATACCGCGAAGCTCCGGAATCGAAACCTTCTGACCGAGTTCATTCAAAGCATTGGCTTGTGTCAGGTAGAGCGTAGAGGCAATTTTCTGATTCCAACCATCGACATAGGAAAGCGTAATTCGGGCGTTACGGAGTTTGGTCTCGGAGGAGTTTCCCTGGGCTTCGAAAACGAACTTTCCGTCGACGATATCCATCTGCGAAATCCATTCGATACCCTCTTCACTGGTATATTCGATGACTACGGCCATATCTTCGAAGTCAACATTCGTCTGGATATCGGCCTCGACCGGGCCTCCCTCCCCTTTCACGATAATGTTCTGATTGGGAAAAGTCAATTCGGGAGTCATCAGGCCGTGCTGCTTCAGGTAAACAGTATCGGCGTTCCCCGGTCCCTGGATAAAAATGGTGGCCATGCGGGGAAAACCCGAGTTGGCGTCGTAATTCACGTCAAAAGTGCCGTCACCGCTCATGCGGGTGGTTTTCAGTGAGGCCCAGTCGACCGTATTCGCAAAACTCAAATCGTAGGATTTATTGGAAAGCACCTCAACCGAAATCACTCCGGCCTCGGTATCCACAACGTACGTATTTTCTTTGGCACCGAGTTCTTCCAGGGAAAAATAGTCCCCTTTTTCGGTACAGGAAACGAAGCAGACTGCAACGGCCGCAACCATTCCGGCCAGAAATGCCCTGCTGCGGGCTATTGATTTTAACTGTTTCATAATTGCACGATTGAGTAGATTTATTGCTTGTTATAGCGCACGGAAACACATCCCAGCCGAACATTCATGTTGCTTGTCGACGGCGTGACGTTGCCTCCTTCGGGATCGGACGCTCCGGCATTGGCGCAAACCGTACTCTGGGCGACCATCCGAACATACACTTTCGGTTGTCCAAGCAAGGAAACCGGCAGGTTGAAAGCATAGTCGATATTTCCGGGACAGATCCAGGTCGGCAGAGCATTGTTCCACCAGACCAACGGACGGACTACGAAGGTCGAATTAGGCAGAGTCGTAAAGTTCGTACCATCGACCGAATACTGCACCTCCCAATAAGTCGGCGCCAACGAGGACGCCGCACTGCCCGATCCGGAACCGATCGAAAACATCAGAGCGAGATTATCGCTGCTGACTCCCGCCGTGGAAAATTCGATCTGAAAACCCTCACCGCGGTTTTCATCGAAATTCCACCACCTCGAACCGGCATAGATGCCGCAGTTTCCCGCCAGTCCTTTGGTTCCAGTCGTATTGTCCTTGTTGTTGAAGTCGTTCGTGCTGCCCAAATTCTTATTTTCAGTCTGACGCAGTACACCGTCGCCGATCTCGGAAATCAAAGCCGTTCCACTTACCCCGACACCCGCATTCCAGGTCCACTCGACCAGCACTTCGCTGAAACCGTTACCACGGTCCTTCTCCAGGGCGACATCGCCCTCCTCCAGCGGTCGGATCGAATAGGTTCCGATCTGCCCGTCCTTGCCGTAACGCGGCAGCTCGGTGTGGACCAGAATACCCGAGAAAGTGCCCGATCCCCTCGGAACCCCGGCATTCTTTACACGGCGCCATTTCACCATGCCGTTAAAGAGCGCATACATCGAATTTCCCCGCTTATCACGGATATTCAGCGGATAACAATCGAAGAACGAAGGACTGCAACCTTTGGGGTTCCAGTCGGTCTTGATCTGGTAGCCGTCATTCACATTGGTATAAGCACCGTCGGAAATACTGATTTCCACATTACGCAACTTTACATAAGTATACATATCGTCGTCAGTCAGTTCGTCCATATACTTACGTTTGTCGGCCAGATTGCCGAGACTTCCGTCCACAGCCTCCGTTATATGATCGACGGTCAGCCCCTTCAACGTATAACGGGTGGGATTGGACTCTTTCACCAAAGTCAGCCCGTTGAGCGAAATCGTGACGGCACTGTAACGTTTCAGTACGTTGTCGCTCTCGGCAACCGTATTGATCCGGAATCCGTATTTGCCGTCTGCGCTCTGAATATAGGCAGTCCGGTTATTGACCGTAAAATCAATCTTCTGCGAAGCCGTATTGGGGTTGGTCTCCATATTGGGATTATCCTTATCGCTAATGACGATACCTTCGAGCACAACCACCGGATCGTCGATCGTCTTCTCTCCCGCGGCTGCGGTGATCATAGCGCGTACCTCTCCGAACGTCACGCGGCGGATATCTGCATTTGCCTGCACCAGATTGACGGATGCCGAGGCGACCTGATCGAGTCCATCGGTGAAAGAGAGTTGCACCTTGACCGAACGGGAGGTGCCCGTATCGTTGGTGAGCGGCGTAAAAAACAGCGAGTCGGCCGTCAGTTCGAGTTCGGTCAGCCACTCTTCGGCATATTCATCTTCATAGATGCACTCAACCGATACTTCATCGAGGTTGTGTTTCAGGTTGGTCCGGACGGGAATACCTGTCCGTTCCCCGGTCTTGTTCAGCGTTACCGAAGAACTTGCGAAACCCAACGACGGATTAACACCCAGCTGAATCATCTTCACCGTATCGACCCGGTCACCCCGTGATACGAGAACATTCGCCCGCCGGGCTGCTCCGTAGTTCTGCGAGTAGGCGAAATTGAAAGAGCCGTTGCCCTCGCCCGCAATCCGGTTCAGAGAGGCCCAATTTACGGGATATTCCAGTTTCACATGCCATTTCCCGGTCGAATAGACCATGACATTGGTATTGCCTCCGATCGCATCGAGCTGGTAATTCCCGGCATTGAGCGCCAGCGGCAAATCCAGATCCGAATCGATTTCACATCCGTAAAGCGCCAGTGCGGAAAAGGCCAATACAGCTAACGGCCTCCGGCAAACACGTTTCAAAATATCATTTTTCAGTTTCATAAACTATCTTCTTAATAATTCGCTACTATAATCTCCAGGAGTGTCGTCCCGGCGGCAGCCGGAACAGCTATAATCCCCATTCCGCATAAGCGTCGTTATCGAGCGCATTGCCCGAATAGGTTACCTCCTTGTCAGGAATGGGGTAATATTCATGGCAGGGAAGGATATTGTCTTGCAGGGACTTGTAATCCGTGTAATCGAACGTCTGCCGATACCAGCTGCCCCAGCGAACCAGATCATATTTGCGCTGGAACTCGCCGAAAAGTTCGCGGGCGCGTTCGCGCTCGATCTCCTCGTGCAGGTGATCGTAGTTCTTGAAGGTCTCGTAACGGGCTATTTGGGCGCGGTCCTTGACCATATTGAGGTATCGCATCGCATTGTCCGTATCGTCCAGTTCGAGATAACACTCGGCCATCATCAGGATGGCGTCGGCGTAGCGGAACACCTTCGTATTGTTATGGTCGGCGATGTTCACCATCTCGGGACACCAGAATTTCGGTCCCATCCAGGGACGCGCCCCGGCCGCGGCGGTCGAATTGAACGGCAGACCGTCGTATTCCCACGCCAGATTGTATTTGGTACGGATGTCGGTTCCGTCTTTTGGCTGAAGCGATGCGAAATAATAGGTATTCGGGCGCAAAGAGGTCCAGGTCGTCGCCTGATTGCCCAGCTCGGGAATCCGGAGTCCGTCGTAAATATCGTCTTTATCCCGTTTGGGCATACAAATAGCGGCAATGGAACTTGTATACTTGAGTCCCGTGACAGAATAGGTGTGCTGAATCTCGAAGATCGATTCCGGAGTGTTCTTATTGCGGAACATCACGTCGGCATAATCGTACTGCGAAAGATCGCCGTAAATCTTCTCCAGTTCGAGAATGGCATCGCGGGCGGTCTCCCACTGTTTGTTCCACATGGCCATCTTCGCAATCAGCATCCAGCCCATAGCAGCTCCGCAACGGTTGTTTTCCACATCGCAGGAACGAACCTGGGCCATGAGGGGCACATACTCCTGCAACTCCCGGATCAGGTAATCACGGGTATCTTTAGCCGGCATGCGCCCCAGGTGGGAGACGCGTTCGAGCACGACCTCATCCGTCACATCATCGGTATAGAACGGCACATCACCGAACGTCGAGGTGAGGAAATAGTAATAAAAAGCCCGCATCACCATGCCTTCGGCCAGCATCGGCAGTTTTACGCCGTCTGCCAGCGGTGCACGCTGAATGCCGGCGACAACGGAATTCGCATACATCACGCCCTTATAGCCCTGGGTCCACATCGTCGAACCGAAAAGCGGATTGGCGGGAGAGATAGCCAACTGGGCGTCGTGCGTACCGCTGGCCACGTACATCAGGTCGGTGCAACCCTCCATCGCGATCAGATAGGTATAGTTGAAGATGGGGTTCAGAGGAATATAGCAGGCATTCAGGCCGGCCTCACACTGTTCCTTCGACTGATAATAGTCTTTCGGTTCGACGAAAGAGGTGGGAATCTCGTTCAAATCGCACGACGTCACCACAAGCGACAAAAACAGCGCCGTCGATAACAAATAACTGGATTTCAATTTTATCGTTTTCATAGTGCTTTCCAAGTCTTAGATTAATAGCGGAGTTGAAGGCTGAAGATAATCGTCCTCGATTTGGGGTACGCACCTACATCCAGACGCCGCAGCGCAGAATTACTGCTCTCGGATGAAACTTCGGGGTCGAAACCGTTGTATTTCTTCCACAGACAAAGGTTATCGCCGCTGGCGCTGAGCGTAAGGGATTTCAACACATTGCCCGTCGCTTTCCTCAAATCGAACGTATAGGATACCGAAACGTTCTTCAGACGAAGGAAGGTCGCATCGTGAACCAGACGGTCACTGGCCAGACCATCGCCCGAATAGGCGCGGGGAATGTCCGAATCGGGGTTGCGGAGCGGATGCCAAGCCTTGAGCATGTAACGGTACTGGTTGGTCGACGGGGAGTTGTTACCCATCCACTGCTCCGAAATATTGTAAATCTTGCCGCCGATCGAGTAGTTGAAATAAACCCCGATGGTGAACCCGTGTATCTTGAACGTGTTCTGCAAACCTCCGTAGATATCGGGGTCGGCCTGACCCAGATAGACCAGATCCTGCTTGTTCAGGATGCCGTCGTGATTGATATCCAGATAACGCGGGGCACCGGGGGAATAGAAGTTGTTACCGGCCGAAACATAGCCTTTGGTCGTCTTGTTACGCTCGATCTCGGCGTTGTTTTTCCATGTGCCGGCATATCTGAATCCCCACAGCGCATTAAGCGGATAATCAGAGACATACCCATACATCATATACTTCGGATTGTAGGATTCGTAGGTCACCACGAAATCCTCCGAGCCGATGTTATCCACCATCTGGGAGTTGTGCGACAGGGTAAAACTGGTCGACCATGTGAATTTGGGCTTGGAGATATTGTAGCTTTCGATCGCGATCTCGATACCCTTGTTGCTGGTTTTGCCGACGTTCATGAAACGGTTCGAGTAACCGCTTTGAGTCGGACGCTGTACGGTCAGCAACAGGTCTTTCGTTTTGGACATATAAGCCTCGACGGTGAACTTGATCCGGTTATCGAGCACGGCGAAATCGAGCGCGGCATTGTACATGTCGGTAGTCTCCCAGGTCAGTTTGGGGCTTCCGATCCGCGACGGATAGAATGCCACGGGCTGCGAGCCGCCGAAAAGGTAGCCCGTCGTCGAAGACCCCATCGAGGGCAGCGAACGGTAAGCGCTGATGGCATCGTTACCCGTCCGTCCCGCACTCAAGCGGAGCGCCATCTCGCTGATCCACGAAACGGATTTTATAAACGGTTCGTTGTGAACATTCCATTTGAACGCTCCCGAAGGGAAGAAGCCCCATTTGTGATCGGACGCGAAGTTGGAAGAGCCATCGGCGCGCGCCGTGAAAGTCAGATAGTATTTCTGACGATAGTTGTAATTGGCACGGAACAGGCCGGACATGCGTACCTTCCGCGTATTGGACGTACCGACCGACAGGTTCTCCTTGTCGGGAATAGCACCCATATTGTTCCACAGCAGCGGATCGAGCAGATAACCGTTACCGCCCGTAGTCATGTTGTTCGATTCCCACGTCTGCGCCGTGAAGCCAACCATGGCGTCGAAATGGTGGCGTTTGTCGAAATCCTTGTTGTAGGTCAGCGTATTTTCGCTCAAGATGCTGGTCTCGTTGTACTCACCCCGGTAAGCGTAAGCACCCTGTCCTTCGACCTTGGCCGGCAGCGTACTGGGCTGGAACTTGTAGGAGTGATGCACATAGGAGTAATAGGAAGCCTGACTCCGGAGTTTCAGACCCTTGACCAGTTCGGCCTCCCCATAGATGGCGGCGTTGAAGGTCTGACGGGTAATATCGTCCGTATTGAGGTAGACGGTCGCCAACGGAGAGTTGAACTTCTGTCCGGAACCCCACAGGTCGTTGAAATCGCTGTTCGCCTTGATCAGCGGCGAAAGGTAGATACCGCCCTGCCACCAACTGGTTCCGCCCAGGTTGGCCAGGTTGTTATTGTTGTCGCGATGGGTAAAGGTGAGACGCATGCCGACCTTCAGCCAGTCGGTGAACTGGTTGTCGATATTGAAACGCGCCGTGTAACGCCGCATGCCGCTGTTCTTGATGATGCCTCGCGTATCGTTGAAGCTGACCGATCCGAAATAGGTCGTCTTCTTGGTTCCTCCGTTGACCGAAAGACTGTAATTCTGATAGGGAGCCGTCCGCGTGAGTTCGCCGAGCCAGTCGGTCCCTTTGCCCAATGAATAGGGATCGGGGAAAGGATATTTGGAGATCGGAGTCCCGTCGACGATCTCTCCGTACTCGTCATCAGTCGAAAAATAAGCCAGATCATTACGGTAAAGCGCAAATTCGGTGGCATTCATCAGTTCCAGTTTCTTGGGCAGCTGCGAAAAGCCGAGGTCGGTGCGGAATTGCAGGCTGAGACGACCGGCCTCTCCTTTCTTCGTCGTGACGATGATGACTCCGTTACTGCCGCGCGCACCATAGATGGCTGTCGACGAAGCGTCCTTCAGCACATTGATCGACTCAATATCACCAGGGCTGATGTCGTTCAGGTCGTGCACGGCATCAATCATACCATCGACTACGATCAGCGGTTCGTTGCTGGCTGAAATGGATCGTGTCCCACGGATACGAATCGAAGTCGTGGCGCCCGGTTCTCCGGTGGTGGACATGATGTCAGCACCGGCAATACGCCCCTGTAACGCTTGGTCGACGCTGATGACCGGAACATTCTCGATATCGGCCATCTTCACGTTGGCCACCGATCCGGTAAGGTCGTTTTTCTTGACCGCACCGTAACCGATCACAACCACCTCGTCCACTTCCTGCAAGTTTTCATTCAGCACCATGTCGATGACCGTGCGTGACCCGACCGTAACGTTCTGGGTAACAAATCCCAGGTAGCTGAAAACAAGGATGCTGTTGGCAGAAGGCACTTCGAGGCGATATTTACCATCGGCATCGGCGATCGCACCCTTCACGCTGCCTTTCACATACACGGTCGCTCCGGGAAGGGGCAGCCCCTTTTTGTCCCGGATCACACCCTGAACGACGATGCCGGTGCTCCGGACCGCCGGACCGGTTCTTTTCAGGGTGACAGCACGGTCTGCATCCGAGATCGTGTAGGACAGTCCGGCCGCCTTGGCAATGGTCGCCAGCACATCCCGCAGGCCGACGTTGGCAGCACGCAGCGTAATTCTCTTATTATTCACATCAGCCGGCTCGTACGTGAATTTGTAGCCAGACTGACTTTCGATCTGTTTCAGCACGGTAGCCAACGGTTCACTCTCTGCATTCAGTGAGATTTTTCCGGATTGGGAATACGCAGGGACGACCGCCAGGCACACAACCAGCATCGCAACGATCCGCCGCAGACAGCGGAATGCCGGGAAGTCCTTATTCGTCAATAATTTTTTCATTTGGATTCAGTAATTTTAGATTCAACACCATTTCGTCAGGCCCGGAACCGCAGTTCTTTTCCGGTGACAGACCGTTCTGCACCGAACGGGCGCAGTTTTCGTCCACGCGATCTTTTCTGTTTCAGGTCGTTCATAAAATTCGGGTTTAAGAGTTCCATATTATGATCAAAGTTGTTTAGTTCCATACACCCTGAATTCCGTCATCAGCGGATAATGGTCGGAACGGGTATCCGTAAAATCGTCTCGGACCGTCTCCACGCAGGTCATGTCGGAAAGCATCGCGCTGCTGCCGTAAATGAAATCAATACGGGTAGCGTTTCCTCCGGCAAACGCCGCGGTGGGACACGACGGGATGAAATACCCGCGGTAGGAGCGCATCAAGTCGTGATAACCGCTGCCCAATATTTTGGTATGTACATCGTAGTTAAGTCCTATGCCTCCGGGCAGGTCATCGGCATCCAGCGGGGAAACCGAATTGAAGTCCCCCATCATCAGCCACCGAACTTCACCGGGATGAGCCTTCAACGTACCGTCGAGGAAAGCCGTTATTTCAGCCATCCGATAAGAGTTGCCGTCGGTATGACCGTTCGAGCCGGTTGCATGGGGCCAAAGGTGCAACACGACGATATTGACTCCCCTGATCCGAGCATGGATAGCCCCGTGGGACACACCTTCGGTGATTTTCGCGATCACTTCGACCGGATATTTCGAAGTCAGCGCCACCGGATAGTTATCGCCTTTCTTGATATTGGTAACAACATAAGAATGACCGTAGCTCGCCGCGAGCCGCTCCAGCGACTCCTGCGTGAATCTGTTCGCCTCCTGCAACGCCAGAATATCGGGATTCATCGAACGCACCCAGGCAGCCAATTCGGTCTTTCCGGTCGTCTGATCCAGTTTCATCCCTTCCAGAATGTTGTAACTGATCAGACGCAGCGTGTCAACCTCCAGCTCTTCCTCGGGTTCGGCGCGCAGGTATTCGCCCTGCTCACCTCCATCCTCGCAGGAAGTCGCCATACAGAGCGCCAGCAATAGCATACACCACAAACGGAAGGTCCGTACGAAATTTGGGTTAAGATTCATAGTTTCGTATTTTATGGATTCGTACTATTTGTCGTATCGGACCGCCACATAAGAAAGCGTATTGGCCGCTCCGTTCACAATGGTACTGCCGTCATAGGAACTTGCCGTACCGGCGCTGTTACGCGCAGCACGCAGGCGCACATAAACCGCATCCTTGCCGAGCATCTCCGACGGCAGGTCGATATTCACGTTCTTATGTCCCGGCAGCTGGGTCAGAAGCGTATTGGACCATTGCGCAATATCGGGGACCGTATACTCCCGGACAATGTTCCACGCGCCCGATTTCAAACCGTGATCCGACCACTCGGCCACCCAGTAGCGCGGGGCGCCGACGGCCAGGTTGACCGTGGCGAACTGCATCGACAACCGGCCGGAAGCAATGCCTCGGGTCGAAAAACCGATCACCCAGCCCTCGCCGCAATCGTTGGCCTTGTCCCACCAGTTCGCATTGGAAAAACCGCCTTCCGGGACGCTGCCTTTGTTGTCGACCTCGACCTTTCCCGTAATCGGACCGGACAGGCTGTAATCCGACGACGCATAAATCGTTTTCCCGGACGTGTGGGTGATCGTACCCGCTCCGTAACCCGGGGATACGACATTGCCCGCAATCCGGGGGAGGTTCCATTCGGCGATCAGCCGGGAAAACCCGCCGCCGGAATTCGCGTTCAGCGCGATATCGTCCCGTTCGAGCGGGCGTATCTGATAACGGCCGATATCACCGTCCTCCTCGAACCGACTGAACGTCTCATGCACAATGACACCGGAAATGCTCCCCGAGCCTGCGGGCAGATCGGTTCCGTCGCGGCGGAAACCGCAGCCCACATTCGTCAACAGGAACATACAGCCACCCTTTTCGTCCCGGATCAGCCGCGGATAGCAATCAATGCGGCCCGCGCCGTAGACAGAGGCATACCCTTCGTTGATCGGTGTCAGCCCCCCTTCGCGAATGGGAATTTCGCACGCCTTCAACGTAACAAAGGTATAAAGGTCCGCATCGGTCAGATCTGCGACGGAACGCTCTTTCAGCAAGACATCGGAAGCACTGCCTCCGGTCACTGTCATCAGATTGCTGTAACCGACTCCCGAAAGCGTATACCGTTCGGGATCAGCGTCTTTCCGAAGCGTCAGTCCTTTGAGCCATAATTTCAGACGATCATACCGCCGCAGCGTATTGACCTCTTCCGAAGTGGTTTTCAGGCAGACGCCGTATACTCCGTCCGCACTTTGGAGATAAATCGTCCTCGCATTCTCGCTGTAATCGATCTTTACAGCCGTCAGGTTCGGATTGGCTGCGACATTGGCATTTCCGCAGTCGCTCACGACGATGCCTTCCAACGCAATGTCTTCCTCTATAAAACACGAGCCGTCGGCTCCGGCAACCATTCCCCTCAAGTCCCCGAAGGTAACTGCCCGAGTCTGGGAACTTCCTCCGATAACGGCCTGCGAAACGAAGCATTCCGAATCGTAGACCGTACCCCACTCATCCGTGAAAGAGATTGTGAGGATCGCCTGACGGGGCGTCGCCGAACGGGATTCCCCGATATGGCAACTCAACGTTTTCAGGTCGTTTTCGATTTTGCAATCCGTAATCCAGTCCGCGGGTTTCCCGCCTTCTGTCACGGAGAACTTCACTTTTCCCGCAAGCGACAACGGCAGATTGGTAGTAATCTCAAATTTTTTACGCCCCTCGGTCCCGGCAACTTCGGCTCTTCCCGACACAAATTCGAGCACAGGTGTTTTCCCGTATTGTTTCAGGAAAATCGTGTCCCGGATTGCCCCCGAGCGGATCACAAGTGCGGCCATCCGGGGAAAGACTCCATTCGCCTTGTAACCGACGGTGATCCGTCCCTCTTTCTGCCCCGAATCGGGACCGTCTATCCAGACCCATTTCGAATCGGGCGAAACGAAAGCCGACCAATTGTCACCGGCAGCAACGCGGATGTTTTTGACACCTTTGTCTATACCCAGCAGCACCTCCCGGTTCCCACCGGACCCGACCGGTCCGGTGGCATCGTCCTTGCCGCACCCGCACCAGACTGCCAGGATCATCAGCGCCGTAAGCATCCGTGGCCACGACCCGGCATGTCGACCAACCCTTTCCATAAGATTCATTCCGGTCTGTTTCATGACTATCATTCTCCGTACGATTCCGGAATTAGGGACGTTCCTTCGGTTTCTCCTCCGGATTGAGCTGGTAATAGGTCTCCGCATCCAGCGCATAAAGCTGAACATTATCGAGGAAAACCCGGTTTTTCCGACCTCCGGACAACTCGGCATCGCCCCCGGCAAACCGGATTTGCGTATGCCCGGTAAAGGGATTGGTCTCGGTATTAACCAGGTAAAGCACATAGTCGGAATCGTCCCACATCGAAGAGACGACATCGGGATCGGACGGATCGTAATAACCCAGTTCGAGCGTTTGAGTCGTTTTGCCGCCTTTGAAAGTACCGCCACCGATGACGCTTACATGCAGAAGATTGGCATCTTTCGTTCCGTCTTTTTCACAGAAACCCACGGCACGGAAGCGCAGCATAACAAGCGAATCGACAATGATACTCGTCACGTTGGGAGTTATCAGGTCTCCGCCGTTTTTCGTATCGCCGAGCTTCACACAGCCGATGCGTCCGTACAATGCCGGATACCCGGTGCTTTCGAGTTCGGTAGAGGTCCATCCGTAATTTTTCTGCGTGGTGGTCCATTTGTCGATACGGCGTTCATCCTCCGCATCCCAGGGGTAGTCGTAACCGTAGTTCAACCAGCTGAAATCTTCGCACAGAAGCGTCCCGAAACCTTGATTGACGGTCACGAACGCACCCAGATACTTGTCCGACGAAGTGAAGCTCAACGTTCCGGAACGACGTTTGTAAAATTCACCCATCGGCTTGTAACTGAGGATGATCATATCGGCTTTAGCCTCGGCATTGAAGCCCTTGTTTTCATACGTGAGCCAGTCGGACTCCTCGTCCGAAGTCTGGAAAAACATCTCGTAGGGAACATTGGCATGGACATAAAGCGTGTCCCGGCCCTCATCGACCCGGCAGTTGATTGCAGAGACCGGTTCTCTGGTCAGCGAATCCGACACGATCAGAAAATCCTTACGGAGCAGGTCGTCGTCGTCCTTGCAGGACGGCACAGCCGTAAGCACAACACAGAACAGCAAAAGCCACAGGCCCTTGATATCCCGCAGCGGAAAATTCAAACGGGTAGTTTTTTGATCCATAACAATAAAATTAGCAGTTGGTATTTTTGACTTAATGGCTATTTCATGAAGACTTTGACGAACATGATTTCACGACCGGAAGTGTTGACCACCCGATAGGAACCGGCCGCAGCCGATACAACCAGCGTTTCGGCATAGTGGAGGCAAAAACGGGAACCTCCGGCTGTCAGGACTTCGGCGGACTCGCCTTCGACCAGATTCAGAACATGACACTTACCCTCCGTACGCACCTCCACGGACGATTTCAATTTGTAACGGTAGACGTCGTACGAATGATCCGGATGCGTCTGTAAATGCCACATCTCCCAGTCCGCACCCGATTCGACCAAACACGGGTGCGCGACAAGATCACGCTTCACAGCATCGCCTTTCCGATCGAAACAAAGGTTTTCCATCGCCCGGCGAACATTAATCGGGCGCGGACGGCCATCGAGGTCGAGGGAGAGCCAGTCGTACATTTTGAAGGTGAAAATGTAGGGTGTGGTGCTGATCTCCAATACCAGATTATTTCGCCCCGAGCTGTGAAGCGTTCCCGGAGGAATCAGATACAGTTCATGCCGCGCGGAGGGTTCGGCATGGACATAGCGCGCCACGTCAAGTTCCGTTCCCGAACGGTGGCTCCCGGTCAGCGCCCGCTCGAACTCCACCGGATCGACATCCTCCTGAAAACCGAGATAAACCACGGCATCGTCCTTCGTGTCGAGGATGTAGTAAGTCTCTTCCTGGGTCAGCACCTCGCCGAAGTTTTTCCGGATATATTCCCGCCGGGGATGACATTGGATGGAGAGGTTCCGTCCGTCGAAATTGTCCAGATAGTCCATCCGGATCGGAAACTCGTCGCCGTACTCCTCATAGCATTCGTTCCCGACCACATTGCGCCCCGCACGGAACATCAGCATATCGAACGACACTTCGAGCATCCGTCCGTCGCTGCTGAAGATAATTCCGTTCTCGGGAACGATGAGTTCGAACGACCAGGCATAATTCGGCACATCGTGCGGCAACATCCGGATATGTTCCCGGATCCACTGTCCGCCCCACGCCCCCGGCTCGAACCAGGGACGAACGCGAAAAGCATTGCATGCAAGGCGGTCAAGCCCGGCGCGCAGGTCGTCGCCGGATGCCCAGGTTATCTCGCCGTCCCGCTGCCCGTCCACGATCACGTCGATTCGGGGAAGGATATTCCGTTTGTGACGGTTCAGAACGACCCAATCCACGAAATAGAAACGTTTGTACATCTTTTTGGGTACATCCGAAACGGGAACGCCAAGATTCGTGACGCTGCCGGCGCGAGCACGGAACTGAATCTCGTTTTTCGGAATGTCGATGTACACGAGCGTACCGCCCCAATCGGCCAGCGAGGCCCCTATTCCGATCAGGATATTCATCTCGGCCTCATCATCGGGTACGATACGCCGCAGTTTCTCCGGGTCCAGAAAGTCGGAAAGCTCCAGTGACGTACGGAACCCGAAGATCGGGTCGTCGCCGCCCAGAAAAGGGGCCACCAACTCTTCTATTTCCCCGGGCGAACGCATGGCAGCGTTCATGTTCCACCAATTGGCATGCACGCCGATAGCCGTAAGCGCCTTATTCAGCTCCCGCGTGAAACGTCCGAAGTCGACCCCGATGAATCCGTCCACCACCACCCGTTTCTCTCCGGCAATTTTCCGTGCCAGCGATGCGTAATCGCAATGTATCTTTCCCCGGCCCAGATCATGGACGGGATAAATATCATAATCCTCCCCTGCCGTCCCCGGTTTTTCGACAGGAAGCAGGTATTGCATAGTTTGTCTCAACTTGTTCATATTAAATTAATTCTCCCAAAATAACGATGCGGCTCCAGCCATGGCCGCCTGATCCAGCAGCGCCGACATGCGAATGTCGATTTTCCGGCCTTCATCGGCCAACCGTGCCTCGAAAGCCGGTCCGAAAAGCGGATATGCCCGGGCGATATTACCGCCCAGCACGAGCACATCGCCCCGGAAACGATCGAAAACCGGAAGGATGAATTCGCCCAGCCGCCGGCCATATTCGTCGAAAAGCCGCCGTGCCTCCTTCTCCGTACCGGCACGGTCGGCAATTTCCTTAACCCCGGTAACCTCCCGGCCGGTCAGCGCCCGATAGCGACGGCAAAACCAGCGGGTGGAAAAGGCATCGTCGGCAATCCCGCCCTCGAACGGCAGGTGGTAAACCCATCCATGGACGGGGACTTCGGGCGCATCCGTCAGGAGCCGGCCTGCGGCCACGAATCCGGAGCCGAAGCCCGTTCCCAGCGTCAGGGCCATCACCCGGCCGGCTCCGCTCGCCGCCCCGCAGAAGCACTCTCCGAGAGCGAATGCGGCCGCATCGTTGACATAGCGGCACTCTTCGACGCCCGCGCCTTCCAAACGGGCCAGCAACGACTCCGTAACATCGAGACCGTAAAGCCGGTCGAACTTCCGGACTCCCTGAATAAGAGAAATACCTCGCTCATAATCGAACGGACCCGGAAAGGCCAATCCCACATTACGCACCTGCCCTAATCCGCTCGCACTGATCGCCCGGCGGATATTCCCGGTCCAGGCCGCCAGAACGGCCGAGGCCCCGGCCCCGCAGTCGACAGGAGTCTCCACCACCGGATATTCCGTTCCACCCGGAGCGGCAAGATCGACGACCCGCGAGCATACATGGCTGCCCCCGATGTCCACCCCCACGGCATAATTGCAATTCGTGTTCATAATCAACTGCAAAACTTCGTTATAATTTGACCCGGACAAACCGGTTTCCATACGGCTCCACCGCAAGTTGCGAAACAGGCTCCCCGCACCCCTCTTCGACAGCGTTCACCACTTCGAACGGAATCGGCCTGCCGTCTTTTCCCGTCAGGGTCAGCTGTGCCGCAACACCGTTCACCTCCCGGACATTCAGCAGCACGGAACCGTCCGCAGCCGCGGGAGAACACGACGTCATGATCAGGTTCGGATCCCCGATCCGGAAATTCGACCGTTCCCACGACTTTCCGTTCTCCTTACCGCCCGGAACGACACGGGCATACAACGGCACGCGCCCACCCATTCCGAACCGCAACGCCGCGGAATTGGAGACATCCTCCCCGGAAGTCATGTAATAGCTCCAGCGGAACTCGCCCTCCTGCGAAGCGCGAAAATTCGTGGTCCAGTAATTATTCATCACCCAGGAAAATACATGGGGTTTTTCATAGGTTTTATGAATCTGATAGGGATCGTCGAGCAGGCTTCCGAGCTGGAAAAGCGGAACCTGATCGCATCCCACCAGGAACTGCGCCCTGCCGTTGCGCGCCGCAACCACGTGCTGCACCGTATTCCATCCGGCCGAGGTGCCCGGAATCTGGTTTTCGCCCGGGCTGACCATCCCGCCCGGGACGTCGAACAACAATTCGGCTCCATCCAAACGGAACGGGAAAGCGACATAAATCCCCGACGGTTCGGTTTCCGGAAGACGCCGCATCGAATAGGCCAGTTCGATGCGTTTGGTATGATTATACAACCGGAGTTCCGTCTTGACTCCGGATTTCTCGTCGCAACCGAGCGACTTTCCGACAAAACCGACAGACTGGTAAATCGGCCCGGAGGTTGCGGAAACAAACCGGACATCGGTCAGTCCGGAACGCTTGCAGTGGTCAAAACGGTGGCGTTCCATCTGCTTGCGGTCGTTCTCCAGCGACTCATAAATAAACGCCCCCAACTGCCAGGGCGATTCGGAATCGACCATTTCCAAACCCAGTTCCTTGTCAACCAAGCTGTTTACGGCCCCGGTCCGGGGGTCGAACGCGATACGGTAATAATCGTTCTCAACAATATGATCGGCCATATCAATCCGACCGGATTCAGGCGCCTTCCCCTCGTCCAGGACGATTTCGTAGGTACGGTAACCCAGCGCCGGAATGTTTTCGGCATAAATGGCATAATAGCGACCCTCGCGGCGCGAACGCACCGGCTGCACGTCCAACGCCTGTCCGCGCTCGTCGACGATTCTGAAAGCCCGGTCGATGGGCACGATCTCGTAATCGATATAGACCTGCACCAGTCCCGAACGTTGCCATCCGAGCGAGTTGAAGAACGTGATCGTCGGACGGGACGAACGCCGCAATTCGGGTTGCAGCAGACCGACGGACGCTTCGTAAAGCATTTGAGCACTCTTCAGTCCCTCCCAGGCATAAGACCCTTTCTGCGCCCACTGTACCTGGCTGTTCTCCGACATCGGGTCGCGAATGCTCTCCGACGCCCCGAACGTATGTTCGTCATAGAACAACAGGTTCTCGTGAATGCGCCGAATCTCCTCTTTGACACCGGCAAACAGTTTCCTGCCCTGAAGCACAGCCATCGAAAGCATACCCTCGATAGTAATCATATCGGACTGGGTACGGCGAGAAACGCCGGTTTCCCGGGCTGCCGACCCGAAACCGTCCGTCCACCAATCGGGATAGGCGGCGCGGTAGACGGGCAGTTTATCGGCATAACGCGACGAGACATCGTCGAGAAACTCCCGGATCAGAGCGCTCCGCAGTTTCGGCCATGCGTATTTTTCATTCCAGGCGCGAATCAGTTCGCACTCCTTGGCGGAAGGGGGCGAGTTGTCCGTAAAATAACCGGAATACTGTACGGAAACGACATCGAAGGGATATTGCTGTCGCTTCAATTTGTCGATATAGGCGAACACCCCTTCGGAGAAAACGCCCATGTCGCCCCGTTCGATTCCCCAGTGGTTGCCGGTATTGTAATGATCGGAACGGTAGGAAATCAGGGATTTGCCCGACGGCGACTCCCATTTGTAGACCGTCGGGCCCTCGAACGGAATGAGCGCCCGGTGGTTATTCGACCCCATGGTCAGGTAACGAACACCCAGATCGGGCAGGTAATCGGCCAGACACCATGCCACACCGTTCACATCGTTCTGCATGGCCGTCGACACGGGAAGACCGTACCGCTTGAACATTCCCACCGGAGCGAGGAAAGTCTTATAGGCATTTTCGCCGGAAAGCTCCGACATGTTGAAAAACATGGCTGTCACCTCGATCTGACCGTTCCGCACATATTTCATAAACTTACGCACCTGTTCCTCCGGACGGATACGCAGCCACTCCTTTACAGCCCATGCAGTTTCGCACGTCCACCGGAATTTCGAGTCGTCGGGGTAACGCTCTGTCATCTCGCAATATTCGACAGCATAGTCGATATACCGGAGATGCTCCGTCAGAATTTCCGTCTGCGGTTTGGTATATCCGATATCGGTATGGGTATGCTGTACCAAATAAATGGTCCATTTATCGACCGTATCCAGCCGGACGGAAACAGAACCCGCAGGCTTGTTCCCGGCTTGCACGGCTACGGTCACCTCCCGTCCCGAGAAACTCTCGGGAATCCCGGCCTCGATTTGGTTCAGACCGCGTTCCAAGCGGATTTTCCCGCCTTTCCGTCCATCATAACCCCACTCCGCCTCACGGGCGGCTCCCCAGTTGGCGATCTGCATGCGCACGGGCTGCAACAACTCCTGCCCCTCGCCGTACATCAGGGCCGGAGAAGATTTCGCCCCGAGCAATTCTACCTTATCGCGCAGTTTCGAGGCCGTTACGGGAGCATCCGCCGTGAGGGTCAGAGCATCCCAGACAACCCAGCTTCCCGAATCGTTCCGGACCGACACCCGGTTTTCCCCGACCTGCAATGTACCTTCCGGCAAAGCCACACTAACGGCCAAATCATGCGAATCAGTGGTCCGATTCTGGAAATAGCTGGAGTTTTTTCCCGCGGGAGTCTGAACTTTCGTCCGGAACCCGTTTACCGTAATTTCCAGCACGGGAGGCGAATAAGGGTGCACCTCCACAAAGTCCAACACCAACCGCGCCCGGGTCTGCGGAGCGATCCGGCCAACCCCGAAACGAACCAGCAGCTCGCCGCTCTGCTTCCCGGCCCATACGTCTTTCGGTCCGGGAAACGCGCAGGGAATTTTCCGGCTGTCGTCCGTGCCGATCTGGCAGATCGTAGTGACGCACGTATAACGCTTCGAAAAATCCGAATACGCAACATCATGCAAAGCAAATTCCCGGCAGAAACCATCCTTCTCCCCAAGCCGCCACACAACGTGGTCCTTCGCAAAAGCGGTAGACAGGCAGCCGGACAGCAGCAGGATGCACAATAAAAAATGTCGGTAGGCAATCTTCATTTTTTAACTATTTTCGTTTTACACTTGAATCTGGATTCGACATTCGCTTTCAATCGCAGGGCGACATCAGCCATACATACACAAATATGTTCAGACAAATATATGGATATAATTTTTCAATAACAAAAAATCAAGGTACAAATTGCGATTATTTTTTTATCATTTGCAGAACCAAATATTATATTGCAGGACAAAATATGCCCTGCAATGACTTGCAAGCAATAAAAAACCGGCCGAAGGAAACTTCGACCGGCCATTATTATGTACATACATTATTGCATCACCGAGACGATTTCAGCAACCGGGAACAGAAAATCAAATAAACGATACACCCCGAAATCACGGCCAGCGATCCGCCCTGGCTACCAATGGCATCCGCAGCAGCCCCCATCAACGGCGGAATCACAGCACCACCGAAAACTCCGGTAATCATCAAACCCGAAATTTCATTTGCTTTGTCAGGGCGAGTGCGCAGGGCAACCGAATAGAGAACCGGAAAAATGCTCGAGCAGGCAAATCCAATCAGACCGACAAGCGACAGGATTGCCACCATTCCCTCCATAAAAAAAAGTCCGATCATAGCGGCAAACGCCAGCAAGATATTGATCCGATAATAACCGATATCCGACAGCCGCGCCAACAGAACCGACCCGATCAAAGCTCCGGCAGTCCTGCAAAAGAAATAGACGCTCGAACCGTATCCGGCATCCTGCACGGCAAAGCCACAGCGTTCGATCAATAATTTGGGAGCAACGGTATTCATGCCGACATCAGTTCCCACAATAAAGACAATGCCCAGAAAAAGCAAGAGAATGGTACGGTTTTTCAGCAGAGCGAATGTTTCTCCGAAGGTGGAAGCCTTCCCTATGGCCGAACCTTCGTCAATAGGCGTTACCTGAAGCCAGAGTGCAGACAGAAAGGTAATCCCGGCGAAGATCGGAAACAGATATTGCCAGTTCCCGAACGCCAAAACGGCAAAAGCCGCGATAAAAGGCCCCAAAAACGAAGACACAGCCTTAACAACCTGCCCCGCGGTCAGCGAACTGGTCAGGGCATCGCCCTTGACCACACTGGCCAACAGCGGATTGAGTGCAACCTGGATGATCGTATTGCCGATTCCCAGCAGGGCAAAGGCCGCCATACAGGAGACGAACCCGTAGGACACGAACGGAACGAGCATGCCGACAATCGTTATCACATTGCTGATCTGAACCATCGTCTTCCGCCCCAGACGATTCATCGCCATAGCCGTCGGTACGGAGAGCAGCAAGAACCACAGAAACACCATGGAAGGGATAAACCCGGCCAACGTCTCGCTGAGGCCGAAATCCGCCTTTACGTAACTGGTGGATATGCCCACCACGTCACAAAAACCCATCACGAAAAAGCCGAAAAGCACGGGCAGTACTTTCCCGATCGATTTATTCATCGGAATGATAATTTAATAACAGGATAATAACGGAACGAAATTACTCTTTGGTAAATTCGATGGAATAGGTGAAATTGTCGGCACGGTAATACCCCACGTTGTATTCCACCGGCACGTCATGCACATCGAACACATACCGTTCGCGCACCAGAATGGGATCGCCTTCCTCGATGTCGAGTTTTCGGGCAATATCGGCGTTCGCACTGCGGGCGCTGATCATCTCCCGCGAGGTTTTCACCACAACGCCATAATTTTTTTCCAGCGTCTCATACAACGGCCGGGACATATCCTCGTCCCCGTTAAGGCCGATGCCGGGATTGAAATACGAAATAAAATAGACGAATGCCAAGTCGGTCCGTCCACGCAGGCGCTCCAGACACAGCAACTTTTGATCTTCCCCCGATTTGAAAAACTCGCAGACCTTCCTGGGCGGCAACTGCCAACTGACATGCAATTCAAAATTCTTGACAGTCATCCCCATGGAATACATCTCTTGCGAAAAACTCAACCAATTGCGCCCGTTACTCATCACGTTCTGAGGCGCGACCGTCGTTCCATACCCTTTCTTGCGGACAAGCAATCCTTCGAAAACCAACTTGTTGATGGCCTGCCGAAGCGTATTGCGCGATATGTTCATCTCACGGGAAAGTTCGACTTCATTGGGCAGCAATTTCCCCTTCCGGTATTCTTCCTGTGAAATCAGCCCCCGCAATAACTCTTCAGCCTGCACATGGAGCGGCTTGGACGACGTGGGATCGAGTTGCAGTTTCATCTTGTTGAACATCTTTCTGTTTATTACAAATATAGTAAAAAAATCACAACAGACAATCCTTACCGTTTCGGCCGGACCTTTTTCAGGTGAAATACGATCTCGGCCCCCCGGGCTATATCGCCGTGACGCAGCCAGGGATGCTCCAGACGACGTCCGTCGAGCGTGATATAATCCACCTCATTGCGCTCCGCAGACAAACCGGGAGCCTTCACAACCAGTTTTCCCCCATTCTCCATTGTCAGAACCGCCTCGGGAATACCCGGTGTAAAAAGGTAATAGAGATCCTGTCCGGCATTGGGGAAAAGTCCCATCGACGTAAAGACGTACCACGCCCCCATGGCACCGCTGTCCTCGTTGTCCGGATAACCCCGCGTCAGCGAAAAATCCTTTTCACGCAAACGGTGCACGTAACGGGCCGTCAGATCGGGGCGTCCGCAGTGATGAAAAATGAAGGGCGACAAAAAGCCCGGTTCGTTCGTCAGATTGATCAGACGGTTGTCGAAGCCGTAACAAAGCCGCTCCGCCATCCGTTCGGGACCGCCGCACAGCGAAATCAGACGTTCGAAATCATGCGGAACGAAAAGCGTATAAATCCAGGAATTCCCCTCGTAGATATACTCCAGCCAGGAGCCATAGTGTTTGGCAGGGTCGATGTCGATCCATTCGCCGTTTTCGCGTCTCGGAGCGATGAAGCCCTTGAATCCCCGGCTTTCCAGCTCCGGATTGAAGATCCTGTCCCAGTTGCGCGAACGTTTCCGCAGCAACTCCGCATGCTCCGCATCGCCGACCATCGCCGCCACTTCCGCGGCGCAGAAATCATTATAGGCGTATTCCATTTCGTAGCTGCAACTCATGATCGCACCCGTTTCGGGCTGCCATCCCAGACGCAGATAGTCACCGCTCCGCTCGCTGAACGCATGGTATTTGATCAGTTCATACGCCCGGAGCGGATCGAATCCCTTTACCCCCTTGACCATCGCATCGGCGATAACATTATCCACATCGTCACCACCCTGCTTCTTCGGACCGTCCCACGAACTGGTAAATGTCGGCTGACACATTCCGTTATGCGCATAACGATCGATGAACGAATTAACCGTCCGGGCCACATAGCTCTCCTCGAGAAGGATCATCAGCGGATATTTGGTCCGCCAGGTATCCCAAACGCAGTAATGATCATCCAGATGAGGCATGTCGCTCTCCCAGCGGGGATTGTCTCCCGTCCGGTCGCGCGGCATGACATGACTGTGGTAAAGGGACGTATAAAACAGCTTCTCCTGCTCGGGAGAGACACCTCCGATACGTATTTTACCCAACGTGCGGTTCCAGATACCTTTGGCATCGGCGCAGATCGCATCGAAACTGCGGCCGACGGTCTCTTTTTCCAGAAAAGCGAGCGCATTACCGGAATTTTTAAGCGAAATCCCGACATCCAGCCGCACGTGTTTCACACCGTCAGGCAGACTGATCTGTGCATACAGCGATTTCTCTCCACCGTCGGAAATCTTCACTTCGCTCGGAGCAACGTTCAGCTTTACAGCAAAATACACCTCATAGGGAAGCTTGCTGCCGAACCCGCCGTAATAGCGTCCGAATCCCGTCAACAAGGATTCCCTGGCATCGTAACGGATTTCGCCGCCTTGAAAACGCCCACCGACGAAAGGTACGATGTGCTGGGTCAGATTATGAGCGATGTCCAGCAGGATATGCTGATCGTCACCCCCCGGAAAGGTCATCCGGTACACCGCGCAATGATGGGTAGGGGTGATTTCAGTCCGGATTCCATACCGGTCGAGCGTCACGCCGTAATAATAAGGTGTCGCCTTTTCGTCCGACTTCGGAGAGTCGTGCCCCTCCTCCGAAGGATCAAATCCTACTTGGGGAGAGAGGAATACCTGTCCGTAACGCCCCCAACCTGTTCCTGAAACATGCAATTGCCCGAATCCCCGGATCGGTTGTGCCGGATCGTAACCGTCATGCCCGCCTTTCGGAGTTTGCGGAGAGGGGTTGGTCGAGCCGTGGGGAAGCTGCGGTCCGATTACACAACTGCTCCGGCCATATACACCCATAAACATATCGACCCGGTCCGCCGGAGCGACAGCATAACACAACGTGTTGAAACAGAATATAAAACCAATTAATGAAAGTACCTTGATACGCATACGCAAAAATTTCGCTACAACAATATGTATTGATAAACTTCAATATGTTCATGCAAATAAACGCAAAATATCTGAAAAATCAAACGATATGTTCGAAATATCAAAAATACGGACCTAAAAACATACAGAATCACTCCGAAGAAGATGTCCGAATCTACTATTTCGCAACCGGAGAATCGACGAATAACCCACGGCCTGACGACACGCAAGCGTATTCCGCCGAGATGTCCTCCGTCCTGCTTCATCAAAAAGCAAATGCCCGGCCGCTCCTGCGAGCAGCCGGGCGTTTGTCACCGACCGGGGAAGGGTTATTCGACCAGCTGGAAGGGGGCATCCGCGTCGCCGGTCCACCGGTAGAGACGAACGGTACTGCTCTGCTGTTTGGTCTCCTTCGAACGGGCGTTCTGCGAAATGTAGAAATAGCCGCCGCCGAGCGGGCACAGGCCGGTCGTTCCCCATTTGAAATCCCAG